>Ga0181519_10000413_pt1 | contig 39685 bp, 30 predicted proteins | sample PEATcosm2014_Bin_26_FD_121102 | JGI IMG/M metagenome (GOLD analysis project Ga0181519, IMG submission 121102) | Peatland microbial communities from MTU Mesocosm Facility, Houghton, MI, USA - PEATcosm2014_Bin02_10_metaG | ecosystem: Environmental > Terrestrial > Soil > Wetlands > Peat | place...
AGAACGCCGCCGAGATCGGCATGGAGCACAACCTGGGGCTGACCTGCGACCCGATCGCCGGCCTCGTACAGATCCCGTGCATCGAGCGCAATGCCATGGGCGCGGTGAAGGCGATCAATGCCGCACGGCTCGCGATGCGCGGCGACGGCAGCCACAAGGTGTCACTCGACCAGGTGATCGCGACCATGCGCCAGACCGGCGAGGACATGTCCTCGATCTACAAGGAAACCTCGCAGGGCGGACTCGCGGTCAACGTGCCGGAGTGCTGAGTCGCTAGGCGCCGGGCGGCGCGTACCAGCGGCCGGTGGCGGCGGCAGGCGGCGGGCTGACCGCCACGGCATGCCGGCGCCACCTGAGGCCCCGTACGAGGTCTGCGTAGAGCAGCCACACCGCGCTCTCGGGCGATGACAGCATCACGTCACGGTACGGGTGGGGCGACTTCTTCACGGCGAACCTCCGGCGCTACTCCCGATCAGTCGGTCGCGGCCCGCGGTTCTTTAGTCGCCCGCGACGCGCCACTCGGGAATGTGACCGGGATCGCCCGCCGCGGGGTTCAGCCCGTTGCCTGCAGGCCCTGCGCGATGCCGGTGATGCTCGCGATCAGGGCCTCGAGCAGCTTCTGATCCTCCGACCCGGATGCACGCCAGCGGCGCAAGAGGTCGATCTGCATCAGGTGCATGGGGTCGACGTAGGGATTTCGCAGCTTGATGCCGCGTTGCAGCGTAGGCTCGCCGTCCAGCAGTCGGCGTACGCCGCGCAGCTTCAGCATCCAGTCGCGGGCACGCTCGTATTCGTCGCGGATCGCCTCGAAGTGGGCGCGGCCGCCGTGGCCGGCGAGTTCCGCGTACCACGCGGCGATGTCCATGTCGGCCTTGGCCAGGACGTGCTCGGCGTCATCCAGAAGCACACCGAAGAAGTCCCACTGCGCCAGCATCCGCTCAAGCACCTCGGCACCGTGCGCCGCGGCTGCGGCGTCGAGGCCGGTGCCGATACCGTACCAGCCGGGAAGCATGTGGCGGCTCTGGCTCCAGGCGAACGCCCAGGGCACGGGCCGCAGGGCCTCGAGCCCGTCCGCGGCGCCTCGACGTACCGGGCGCGAGCCGATCTGCATCCGCTCAATGACGTCGATCGGCGTCGCCTCGCGGAAGTACTCGAAGAAACCCGGCGTGCCGTGCACGAGGTGCCGGTAGCCGACGGCACTTGCGTCGGCGAGCGTGCGCAGCGCCGCGCCGAAGGCGGGGTCGACGCCGTTGCGGACTCCCGGCAGGGCGAGTGCCAGGCTCGCGGAGCCGAGCGCCTGCTCGAGGCTGCGGATCGCGATCGGGCGCAGCCCGTAGCTGTTGTTGATCACCTCGCCCTGCTCGGTCACCCGCAGCTGGCCATTGAAGCTCCCCGGCGGCGAGCTGCGCAGCAGGGTCTCCGGGCGACTGCCGCTGCGACTGCCGGCGGTGCTGCGGCCGTGGAACATCTGGATCTCGACACCCGTGCCGCGCACCGCTTCATTGAGCAGCGTCTGCGCCTCGTGCATCGACCAGCGCGACGCCGCGAAGCCGCTGGTCTTGTTGCTGTCGGCGTAGCCGAGCATCACGGGCTGGCGGTCGCCGCGCGCCGCGACGTGGGCGCGGTAGCCGGGGTCGGCGAACAGCGTGCTGAGCGTCACGCCGCACGCTGCCAGTGACTCGCAGGATTCGAACATGGGCGCGACGTCGAGCGGCACCTGTCCGGCGCGCTTGTCGACCATTTCCGCCCAGCGCGCGAGCAGCAGCACGGCGAGTACGTCATCCGGGCCTTCGGCACCGCTCACCACGTAGTCGCCGATGGCATCGCGTCCGTAGCGATGCCGGCAGTGCAGCAGCTGCTCGAATACGGCGAGCGTGCGCCGGCCAACCGCGTCGAAGGGCTGCACCGGACCCTCGTCCCGCTCGAGCGCGAGTCGCAACCGCTCGTAGCGGTCGGCCGCCGCGCGGTTGGCGAAGCCCTCGTCACCGAGTCCCTGGCCGACCACGCCGCGATGTACGTCGGCGTGCTGGCGCACGTCGAGCGTCGCGAGGTAGAAGCCAAAGGTCTCGATGCGCCGCACCAGACGCTCGACGTAGAAGAGGCCCGCGCGGGTGCCCTTGTGCGTCGCCAGGCTCTCGGCCATCAGCTGCACGTCGCCAAGCAGCTGGTCCGCATTCTCGTAATGGTTCGGGTGGCCGTCGTAGGTGTTGCGCAGTCGCGCCGCAATTTGCGCGCAGAAGGTCCGGTACGGCATCCGGTCATGGCGCGCGGGGGCGCTCTCCTGCGCCGCCGGGAACAGGCTCGTGTACTCGTCGAGCCGCGACTGCAGCGCTGCCGACGCACCGACGCGACTGGCGCTCTGGCTCAGGCGTTCGCCAAGCCGCTGAATCTCGAGGAAGTAGGCGTTGACGATCACGAGCTGGTGCCGGTGCAGCGTCTCGCGGATCGTCTTGGCATGAACGTCCGGATTGCCGTCCATGTCGCCGCCGACCCAGGACCCGAAGCGCACGACGCGCGGCAGATCGCGCGGCACGACCGTGATCGCGAACACCCGGCTCAGGGAGCCCGCAAGCTCCTCGTAGAAGCCCGGCACGATGCGATACAGCACTTCAGCGAGGTAGAAGAGCACGTGCTCGCGCTCGTCAGCGACTGTCAGCCGCTCGCGGGGATGGTCCTCGGTTTGCCAGTTCGAGGTCAGCTCGGTACGAATCTGCTCCCAGCTCGCGCGCCGCTCGCCGGGCGTCATCGACGGGTCGAGGCGGTCGAGCATCAGCTCGGCAATGCGCTGCTGCTTGCGCAATATGGTGCGGCGCGTGGACTCGGTCGGGTGCGCGGTGAACACCGGGTACACGCACAGCCGCGCGAGCAGCCGCATGATCTCCTCGAAGGAATAGCCATCACGCTTGAGGCGCGCGAACGCATCGTCGAGTCCGCCGGGCTGTGCGAGGCCAGAGCCCGCCAGGTACTCGCGGCGCCGCCGGATCCGGTGCACCTTCTCGGCCAGGTTGACCACCTGAAACCACGTGGAGAACGCGCGCACGAGATCCCGCGCCTCGTCGGGTCCGCGCTGCCGCGTCAGCTGCAACAGCTGCCGTTCACCCTCGGGATCGCCGTCGCGGCGCTGGATGGCGGCCACGCGGTCGCCCTCGACGACCGCAAACTGCGCCTCGCCGCACTGTTCCAGCAGGATCTCGCCGACCAGGGCACCGAGCGCGTGCACATCCTCGCGCAGCGGGGCGTCCTTGGCGGGGAATTGGATGTTCTGCCGGTACATGGGTCTCGGGTGCACCGCCAGGGCGCTAGCGCGGCGAAAATCATAGCAGGCGCGGCACCAGCACCCGTAACCGGCGGCGGCTGGCCGCCGCGACCTGCGCGCCGGCGCTGCCGGCCGGCAGGCCCTAGCCGGCGGGCCGTCGCAGGGCAGCAGCGGCGCGCGCGAGCGCCGTGATGGCGGCGAAATCGCCCCGCCCGACGTGCTCGGCAGGCGCGAGCGAGGACATGCCGACGGCCACGACATTGGGCTGCGCCAGGTACTGAGGAGCATTCTCCGGGGTGATCCCGCCGGTCGGACAGAAGGCGGCGCCCGGAAACGGGGCGTACAGCGCCTTCAGCATGGCCACGCCGCCGGCCTGCTCGGCCGGGAAGAACTTGAGCGTATCGAGGCCCTCGTCGAGCGCTGCGAGCAGCTCGGTCGGGGTGGCGACACCCGCCAGCAGCGGCACGGCTGCGCGCCGTGCCGCCGCGGCGAGCCGCACCGAGAACCCGGGCGACACCAGAAACTGGCTGCCGGCATCGACGGCAGCGGCCAGCTGCTCGGCCGAAACGACGGTTCCCGCCCCGACGATTGCCGTGGGCAATGCACGCCGCATCGCGGCGATGGCGGGCAGCGCCGCGGGCGTGCGCAGCGTGACCTCGAGTACCGTGAGCCCAGCCGCGCACAGCGCCTGCGCGAGCGGCACCGCCTGGGCGACGTCGGCCACCGTGATGACCGGGACGACGCCCACGTTCGCAAGGGTGTTGCGCAGCATTTATCGCACTCCATACGCTGCGCGGGCGCCGCGCTCGGCATCACCCACCGCAGCGCGGAAGGTCGCAAACAGTTCGCGCCCAAAGCCTACCGCAGCCTCGGAATCGGCGATCGCCGGTGCGCGTCGGGCGAGTTCGCCGTCCTCGACGCGAACCGACAGAGTGCGCGCATGCGCATCGAGCCGGATCACGTCACCGTCGCGCACGCGCGCCAGCGGGCCGTCGGCCGCGCATTCCGGCGTCACGTGGATCGCCGCCGGGACCGATCCGGAAGCCCCCGACATGCGGCCGTCCGTCACGAGCGCCACGCGAAAGCCGCGCGCGAGCAAGGAGCCGAGCAGCGGCGTCAGCTGGTGGAGTTCCGGCATGCCGTTGGCGCGCGGCCCCTGGAAGCGCAGAACGGCCACGAAGTCACGCTCGAGCGCACCCGCCTGGAACGCCGCGGCCAGCGCCTCCTGGGTGTTGAAGACGAGCGCCGGTGCCTCGATCACGTAGTCGGAGTCCTTCATCGCCGACGTCTTCAGCACCGCGCGCCCGAGGTTGCCGCGCAGCACGCGGATGCCACCATCGGCGCTGAACGGTGCACTGACGGGGCGCAGCACATCGAGGTCGAGGCTCGTGCCCGCACCGGCACGCCAGCGCAACTCACCGTCGGCCAGCACCGGTTCCTCCGTATAGCGCGCGAGCCCAGTGCCCATGACCGTCCGCACGTCGCCGTGCATGAGTCCGGCGGCGAGCAGCTCGCGCAGTATGAAGCCAGTCCCGCCGGCGGCGTGGAAGTGGTTGACGTCGGCGTGGCCATTCGGATAGACCCGCGCGAGCAGCGGTACCACCGCCGACAGCTGGTCGAAGTCGTCCCAGTTGATCTCGATGCCCGCGGCTGCGGCCATCGCGACCAGATGGATCGTGTGGTTGGTGGAGCCCCCGGTTGCCAGCAGCGCGACGATCGCGTTGACGATCGCCCGCTCGTCGACGATTGCGCCGATTGGCAGGTACTCCATGCCGAGCGCCGTGATCCGCGCCGCCCGCTGCGCCGCGTGGCGCGTCAGAGCATCGCGCAGCGGTGTACCCGGCGCTACGAACGCGCTGCCCGGCAGATGCAGGCCCATCGCCTCCATCAGCATCTGGTTGCTGTTGGCGGTGCCGTAGAACGTGCACGTTCCCGGCGAGTGGTAACTGCCGACCTCAGCCTCGAGCAGCGCCTCGCGCCCAACTTTCCCCTCGGCGTAGTCGCGGCGCACGCGCGCCTTCTCCGCATTCGGCAGGCCCGAGGGCATGGGACCGGCCGGCACGAACACCGTCGGCAGATGGCCGAAGGCAAGCGCACCCATGACGAGGCCGGGGACAATCTTGTCGCATACGCCAAGGCACAGTGCCGCGTCGAACGCGTCGTGCGTCAGGGCAACGGCGGTCGCCATCGCAATCACGTCGCGGCTGAACAGCGACAGTTCCATGCCGGGCCTGCCCTGGGTAACACCGTCGCACATCGCCGGCACCCCGCCGGCGAACTGGGCGATTGCACCCGCCTCGCGCGCCGCCTGACGGATCAGGGCGGGGTAGCGCTCGAACGGCTGGTGCGCCGAGAGCATGTCGTTGTATGCCGAAACCACCGCGAGCGTCGGCCAGCGCGCCGCCCGCAGTTCGCGCTTGTCCGCGCCGTCGGCACCGGCGAGCACGTGCGCGAAGTTCGAACACGACAGGCGCGCCCGGGACGGGCCCCGCCGCCGTGCCGCCTCGAGCTGTTCGAGGTACGCGCCACGCCGATCCGAGCTGCGCGCGCCGATGCGGGCACTGACGGCAGCGACCATCGGATGCAGTGGTACATGCTCGACTGTGGCTGTCATACCGATCGTCGATCTCGTGGCGGTCATTACTGGCCGGAGATTTAGTGTAATTTTACTACATCAATAACTCAAGAACACTGTTCGAAGTTCACCTTTTCGTAATAATTTCATGCTTCTACGCCAGACCGTTGATCGATTCGCCGGGGACGCATACACTGGCGACTGCAGTAGTTTTACTACTTTTCTCCGCGGAGCGACCGTGCCCAGGGACCGCCGCAGCAATCAGCCGAACCACGCACCGGCGCAGCCGGCTTTCGACCTCATCCTGTTCGGCGGTACGGGCGATCTCGCGATGCGCAAGCTCCTGCCCGCGCTCCTGCGCCGCTTCAGCGACGGACAGTTGTCGCCTGAGGGCCGCATCATCGGCGTCGCGCGCTCAAGCCTCGACAACGCCGCGTACCTCACGCGCGTTGAGGCCGCCTGCCGCCTGCACCTCGGCGCGACCTTCGCCGAGACCGACTGGACGGGGTTCGTGAAGCTCCTCAGCTACCGGCGCGTCGATGCCACCGAAAGCAGTGGCTATCTCGAACTGGCGGCGATGCTTGGCCAGCGCGCGGGCGTCGCGCGCGTGTTCTTCCTGTCGACCGCGCCGGCGCTGTTCGCGGCGATCTGCCGCGAGCTTGCGGCGGCGGGCGTGCTGACCGCCGACGCACGCATCGTGCTCGAGAAGCCGCTCGGTGAGGACTCGGCGTCGGCGCAGCGCATCAATGACACGGTGGGCGCGGTCGTCGGCGAGCAGCAGATCTACCGGATCGATCACTACCTCGGCAAGGAAACGGTGCAGAACCTCCTGGCGCTGCGCTTCGGCAATGCGCTGTTCGAGCCGCTCTGGCGGCGCGGCCAGATCCAGCACGTGCAGATAACGGTCGGCGAACAGCTGGGTGTCGAGGGCCGCGGCGAGTTTTACGAAGGCACAGGCGCGCTGCGCGACATGGTGCAGAACCACCTGCTGCAGCTGCTGTGCATCCTCGCGATGGAGCCGCCGGCAAGCAGTGCCGCCGACGCGTTGCGCGACGAGAAACTCAAGGTGCTGCGCGCCCTGCGGCCGATCGGTGACGCGGAGGCCCTCCTCAAGACCGTGCGCGGGCAGTATCGCGCCGGCGTCATCGGCGCCACCCAGGTGCGCGGCTACCTCGACGAAGATGGCGTCGCGGCGGACTCGCGCACCGAGACCTTCGTGGCCATCAAGGCCGAGATCGACACGTGGCGCTGGGCCGGCGTGCCGTTCTACCTGCGTACCGGCAAGCGGCTGCAGCAGCACGTCGCGGAAATCGTGGTCACGTTCCACGAGGTCCCGCACTCCATCTTCGAGGGCCCGTTCAGCCACCAGACGCCGAACCGGCTGGTGATCCGGCTGCAGCCGGATGAGTACATCACGCTGCGCATACTGGCAAAGAGCCCGGGCGAGGCGATGCGGCTGCGGCCGGTGGACCTCGCGCTCGACCTCGTGGAGTCGTTCAAGGGGCGGCCCCTCGAGGCCTACGAGCGACTGCTGGGTGATGCGATCCAGGGCAACCTGACCCTGTTCATGCGGCGCGACGAGGTCGAGGCCGCCTGGCGCTGGATCGATCCGATCCGGGCCGCGTGGGCGTCCGATGACGGCGGTCCGCGGCCGTACCCGGCGGGCAGCTGGGGGCCGGCGACTGCGAACGCCCTCATCGCGCGGGACGGCTTCGCATGGCACGACGAACTGTGAGCGCCACAGGCCCGGCGGCGGCGCGGGCGCAGCCGCACTCGGCGGAGCTGCTGAAGCGGGTCGCCGCGATCGCGCCGTCGCTGTCACCCGCGGAGACCAAGGTGGCGGCCGTGCTGCTGTCGGCGCCCGCCTGGGTGCTCGAACACACGCTCGCGTCGGTCGCCGAGCGGGCCGGGGTCAGCGAGCCGACCGTGATCCGCTTCTGTCGCACGCTCGGCCTCGAGGGCTATCCGGCGCTGCGCCTGCGGCTCGCGGAGAGCCTGGCGAGCGGCGCATCGCTGCTGTACCGCGACGTCGATGCCAGCGACTCCCCTGCCGACCTCACGGCGAAGATCTTCGAGCGCTCGGCGCGCACGCTGCTCGACGTCCGCAGCCAGCTCGTGCCGGCGCGGGTCGGCGCCGCGATCGCACTGCTCGCCGACGCCCGCCGCATCGAGTTTTACGGCCTCGGCAGCTCCGGGATCGTCGCCGCCGATGCGCGCCACAAGTTCTTCCGCCTCGGGCTGACCGCCGTGGCGTACTCGGACGCGCACGTGCACGGCATGGCGGCGACCATGCTCGACGCGAGCGACGTCGTGGTCGCGATCTCGAGCACCGGACGCACCATCGATCTGATCTCGAGCGTCGAGATCGCGCGCGACACGGGCGCCGCAGTCATCGCGATCGCGCCGCCGCACTCGCCACTCGCCGAGCGCGCCAGCGTCGCGCTTGAATTCGTTCTCGACGAGGATCCGGACGTCTACTCGCCAATGACCATTCGGCTCGCGCAGCTCGCCATCATCGACGTGCTGTCGGTGGGCGTGGCGCTGCGCCTCGGTCCGGAGCTGATCTCGCGACTCGAACGCGCACACCACAGCCTTCGCGACAAGCGCCTGCAGCCGGTGGACTGAGCGGCGGACTGCGCGCGGGGCGCATGCCTGCGCCTCTCGTCGCCGGACCGGGACTGACGCAACCGGTCAGGGCCGCCCGGACGAGCGCCCGGCGCATCAGTGCGCAATACCGGCCGCGAGCCAGTGGCGGGGGTTCGCATCGTGCTGCACTGCCGTGGCGATCATGTAGCCTGCACAGGCAAGCGCCGCAATGAACGTCAGCAGGCGCACGCGGGCCGTGCGCCCGCGCCGCAGCGCGATCGAGCCGAGCGCGATATAGGCAACGAGTGCAAGCAGCTTGGCGGTCAGCCAGTCGTTCGCGAACGGGTACTGGTGGATGCAGACCGTGAGCAGCGCCGCACTCGCGAGCAGCACCGTATCGACGACGTGCGGCAGTACGCGCAGCTGGCGCAGCGGTGCCGCGCCCGCCAGCATCCGCACGCCGCGCACGACGAACAGTGACAGCGACAACGCGACGGCGCCGACGTGAAGCGCCCGCAGCTCGACGTAGTGCGTCGCCAGCAGGCCGCCCGCAGTCATGCCGGGGCGGTGCTCAGGCCGGGAAGAAGTCGATCGGCTTCGTCGTCGTGATCAGTTCGACGTCCTTGTCATCGAAGCGGAACATCTTGATGCGCGATACGAGCTTGCGTTCGAGCTCATCGTCCTTGAGCTCGCTCGACAGAATCTTGCAGTCCGTGACCTCGCCGGTCGGCGCGATGGTCAGCTGCACGACTACCTTGCCCTGCAGCTGCGGGTTGTCCCGCAACGCGCGGTTGTAGAGCGCATAGATCGCCGCCTTGTTCCGATCGAACACCATCTCGATCTCTTCGCGGCTGCGCGAGGCTTTGCCGCTCGAGCCGGTGCGGGTGGCCTCCGCATGGTCCTTGCGGATCTGGTCCGCAAATGACTGCACGCCCTGCATGGTGGAGTGGCCATGCAGCGAGCCGGGTCCGGCTCCGAAGCCGGCGCTGAGCGCCGACACGTTGATGCCGCCGCTGCCCCCGGTCAGGTTGGAGGTGATCATCGACCGCTCGGCGCGCGCCGGGCCGTCGACCTTGGAGTTCAGCGGCTTGGCGCTCGCGAGATCCTCGGGCTTCAGCGCTGCGCGCAGATCCTCGAGCTCGTCCTTGACGACGTTGAGAGCCTTTTGCGCCTTCTTGCGCGCCTGCTCGGTCTTGTCGACGACCGGCGGCGGCACCACCGGTTTCGGCTGCACCACCGGCTTCGGTTCGGGCTTCTTCTCCTCCACCGGCTTGGGTGGGACGGGCGGCGGCGTGAGCACCAGCTTCACGACCTCCTCCGACAACGGCTGCGGCACCATCTTCTCGGGCGCCGGCAGCAGCTGGGTGACGAGCGCGATCAGCAGCCAGATGCCGAGTGCGATCGCCAGCAGACGCCGGAAGCGCCGTTCCTGATCCTCGTTCGCGGTCCACGGCAGTTCGTAGATCCGGTAGTTGGTCGCAAGCGCTGTCATCAGATTGGACTCGCTCGGGGCAGCTCAGCCAGGGTTCGGGCCGCGATAGGCCCGCTCTTTCTCGATCACCGCAAGCGACAGCTTGCCGACGTCAGCGGCAGTCGCCGTCATCATGATCTTCTTCAGCACGCTGTACGGCAGGCCCTTGTCGGCCATGACCGTGACCTCGCGCGCCGCCGGATCGTTCGGCTGCAGCAGCGTACGCTTCTGCGTCTCGTTGGACAGGCTGGCGCGCAGCGAGTCCATCGCGGCCGCGGCGCCGGCGTCAATATCCGCGACCGCGACGGTCGGCGTGCCGTTCACGAAGATCGTATCGCGCGTCACCATCATCACGGTCGACTCGTGCGGCCGAGACTCGGATACCGACTGCGGAATGGAGATGTTCTTGGTGTTCGGCAGGATCTCGTAGTCCGCCGTGTGCACCAGCATGTACACGACCAGGATCACGAGCATGTCGATCATCGGCACCAGGGCCGGCATGCCGTGGCCGCTGTGGTGGCCGCCCGGCTTGCGGTAACGCTTGAGGCGCGAGGCGATCATGTCGGCGCATCTCCGAGCGAAATCTGCGGGAACAGCTCGCCACGCGCGGGCTTGCCGTCGAGCGTGCCTTCGAACGAGCGCACCGCATCCATCGTGGCCACGATCGTGTCGTATGGAATGTCCTGCTCAAGCAGCACGGTGGCCGCCTTCATGTCCGGGAAGCGCGCCTTGACGCGGCTCAGGAACGCCGACAGGCCGTCGAAGTCGTAGCCCTGCGCGGAGTTCGGAAACTGCTGCAACGGTCCGGAGTTCTTGTCTTGCACCACGAGGCCATCCTTGTGGACGACGACCTCGAGCACCAGGCCGTCGGGAATCGTCAGCGGCTCGGTGCTCTGCGCCGGCAGGTTGAGTTCGACGATATGCGTGCGCGAGAAGACGGCCGTGAAGATCAGGAAGAACAGCAGGATCGTAAAGATATCGAGCATCGGAACGATGTTGATGTCGTTCCGACCCTTGTAGCGCGCATGGTTGCGCGCCTGCCGTCCGACCAGCGATCCGCTCATGCCCTCGCCCCGGCGGCTGGCCGAGCCGCCGGTGCGGCCGGCGAGCCGGCGCTGGCGGTGCTCGCGGCACTGGCGCGCTGCTGCCGCTCGCTGAGTGCGTTCAGGAACTTGACGCTCGCCACTTCGAGCGAGTCGACGATGTTGGTCGTCTTGGTCTCGAGGTACAGATGCGACAGCAGCAGCGTGATGGCGACCAGCAGGCCGAGCGCAGTGTTGTTCATCGCGACCGAGATGCTGGCCGAGAGCAGGCTTGCCTTCTCCGCAGGATTGGCCTGTGCGACGGCAGCGAAGGCATTGATCAATCCGAGCACCGTGCCGAACAGACCCATGAGCATGCCGATGTTGGCCAGCGCCGCGAGGTAATGGGTGCGCCGCTCGAGGCGCGGAATCACCTCGACCAGGCTCTCCTCCATCGCCTTCTCGATGTCATCGCGGCGGCGTGCGGTCTGAATGCGGCTGAGGCCGTACTTCATGACCTGCGCGAGCGATGCATCCGAAGGTTGCACAATGTTCATGGCCTGCTTGAAGTTGCCGGCCTCGAACAGCGGCTGCAGCTCGTCCCAGAGCCGCCGGTTGCCGCCACCGACCCTGGTCAGGTAGACGAAGCGTTCGATGGCAATGGCAATGCCGATCACCCAGACGAGCGCGATCGGATACAGGAAGAAACCTCCCTGCTTGAAGAAGTTGACTATGACGTCGTAGGCATGCATATCCGGTGCTCCAGTGAATCCTGCGCGAAGAGGCGGCTCGGCCGGCCCATTTCACTCAACTTATGTTACGAAAACCGTGGCTTACTTCTCAGGCTGCTTGCCTGGTGTGCCGCTTGTGACCTGCGTCTCGGCCCGGGGGCGGTCCGGCCCCAGGGCGCCGTAATAGTCGATCTCCCGCCGGAACTCCTCCCGGTCGACTGGCTGCAGTGCCTCGTCCACCAGGCTGTTGACCGGGCGGCCGACCAGATCGCCGATGTCCGACCGCTTCCACGGCACGATGACCATGACCTTGGGCAGCTCGCGGTTGCCGGTGATCTGGGCCGTGTCGAGCTCGAGCCGGTCGACGGCAGCGGGCTTGCCCGCCCCTCTGGCTGGCCCCTTGGCGGCTGGCCTCGCGCGGGCAGCCTTCGGCTGCTCCTGGGGCGCCGCCTTGGCCCCGACCGCCGGCTCCGCGTCCGCGACGGCCTGCGCCCGCGCCGCCGCCTGCTTGTCGGGTGCCGGCGCGGCGTCCTGCCCCGCTGCAGCGCCCACCGTGACGGTGGCAAGCGTCAACGCGGCCAGCCATGCAAGTTGCGGCTTCATTGGGACTCCGTCGCCGCGCTCTTCGGGCCACCGCCGAGGCGCTGCTTGATCTCGACGATCCAGGTCTTCAGTTGCTTGTCCTCGCCACCCACGAGTTCCTGCGCCCGTTCGTACTGGACGAGTGCGTCGGCCGGCTTCTGCAGATAGAGGTCGAGCAGAATCCCGTAGTTCCGGTGCGCGCGAGCGTCAGCGTCGTCAGCTTCGACCGCACGGGCGTAGGCGTGCGCAGCGTCCTCGAAGCGGCCGAGCTCGCGATAGACGAGCCCCAGTTCCGTCGCGGCGGCCCCACTGCCGGCATAGCGGCGCTGAGCCTCGGCAAGCGCCGCCTCCGCTTCGGGCCACTGCCCGGCCTTCGCGTCGATGATGCCAAGGTTGAGCGGTGCTCCCGCCAGCGCCGGCTGGGAGTCCCGCAGCGCGGCAAACTCGCCACTCGCCCGGTCGGTGTCGCCACGTGCGGCCGCGGCGACCGCCTCGGCAAAGCGGCTCGCCACCTCGGTCGGCACCTGCGGCACGGGGGCCGGCAGCGCGGGCTCCGCGGCCGCCCGCTTGGCCCCGGAGCCCTTGCTGGCGGCTGCAGCCGGAGCCGGCGCCGCGACCGGGGGCTCGGGTGGCGGCGCGCCGGCGGCGGCGTCACCGGCGAGCTCGGCATGGTCCTCGGCCTTGGCAAAGCGTGCCGGCTTCAGCTTCGCGAGCTGCGCAAAACTCGCACGCACGGATGCGTCGTAGACCCCCTGGGTGGTACGCCCGGCATTGACGATATGAATGTCAATCGCCTTCTCCTCGAATGGATAGGCCTGCTCCTCGAGCAGCAGTCCATATTGCTCGAGCTCTTCGCCCTGCAGACTCTTCGGCCGCTCGGACTTGAGCAGGTCTTCGCCCAGCCGCCGGTACAGCTCGGCCATCTCGAAGGTCGCGGCGGTCGACACTTCGGCGATCGCGTACTCGTCCGCCGCCTGGTAGGCCTTGATCGCGCGCTGCATCGCCGCGCGTTTCGCCTCCAGCGACCGCTTGAGCGGCAGCGTGAGCCTGATCCCGTTGAACTCATCGCGCACCGGCTGCGCGAGCTCGAGCGCTGCGCGTGCGGCGAGGTAGCGGCTGCGGTCGGTGCGCTGCGTCCCCGCCGCATGGTCCACGCGCACGATCTCCTCGAGGAGCGCCGCCCGCCGCGCGCCGTCGCCGCGCTGCTGTGCGAGCTCTGCAAGTTTCTGGCGGGCCTCGAGCGCCGCGTCGAACGGCTCCGGGAAGCGCTTGACGTAGCTTTCGAGAGTGCTGACCGTCTTGACGAGGTCGCCGGATTTCTCGTACAGCACGGCCGCCTGAGACAGTGCGTCGCGCTGCACGTCGGGCGTGCCGCCCGCAGTCGTCGCGATGCGCTCGAACTCGACCGCCGCTGCGCCGGGACGCCCGCCTTCGACGTAGGCGGCCGCCAGGCGCCGCGTGACTTCCCCTTGCAGGTCGCTCGCCGGGAAGTTGCGCCTGAAATCCCCGAGTACGGTGATCGCGCGCGGCCAGTCCTTGAGGCCGAGCAGCAGGGCGGCGGCGTCGTAGTCGGCCGTCGCGCGGATCTTCGCACCCGGTGCAAGACGGTCGACGCGCAGGAAGTCTTCCACCGCACCCGCATCATCACCGGCCGCCTTGCGCGCCTCGCCCTGTTTGTAGACGGATGCCGCTATGCGTTCCTCGATCGCGCCGCGTTCGGGATCGCCCGGCGGCAGCAGCGTCTGCACCTGCAGGTAGGCGCCCTCCGACTTGTCGAATTGCCCGAGTTCGAACTGGCCGTTGGCGATGACGGTCCAAATGGTGCGCTGCTGCGCTGCATCGGCCGCGGCGCCGCGCTCCAGCACCAGGCTCGCGACGTCGATCGCCTTTGCGTAGTCCTTGAGGTCGTAGAACTCGCGCGCTGTCCGCACCAGTACCGGCACGCTCTCCGGGTGCTGCGGGAAGGTCGTCGCGAAACGCAGCGAACTGTCGAGGCCCTGCCGGTGCCACGTTGCGCGCGGCTCGCCCGCCAGCGCGGATTCCTCCTTGTCGTATGCGACCAGCGCCGCATAGCCGGCGGTCGGCGACTTGTCGTTGCTCGGGTAGGCGTACGCGGTGTGCTCGTACTCGAGCGCCGCGTCGTGGTACTGGTGGCTCTCGAACAGCGTGTCGGCGAGCAGGTAGTTGGTCGCGGCCGCCTCGGCGTCGTCGGGGAACGACTGCAGGAATTCGCGGTACCAGCGGGCTGCCTCCTGGTAGTCGGCTGGCAGCTTCGAGGCCTGCGCCTGCTCGTGGTAGTAGGCGGCGAGATCCTTGACGTTGGTCTTGAGCTCGCGCACGACGAGCGGCGCATCCTTCGGGCTGCGCGTCGCCCAGAAGCCAGAGCCGAGCCGATACTGCTCGACGTATTCCCGCTTGCCGTCGAGCACGAGGCCGGCGAACCCGCCGCGCTTGTAGGCGTCGATCGCCTGCATCTCAAGCAGCGGCGCCGCGTCGTGGTTCGGCTCGCGCTTGACGAAGGCGCGGTAGGCATTGGCCGCGTCCGTCCAGCGCTCCTTGCTGACGTACAGATCCCCGAGCGTCGCATACAGCAGATGCGCGTACGGCTTGCTGCCGTGGCGCGCGAGGAATGCATCGACACCCTTCGCGTCGTCGTCGAACGAGAACGTGATCGCACACACGCGCAGCGTGTCCTCCACGAGCTCGCGCTGCGGCCGCGTGAAGCTCTCGAGGTCACGCTCGTGCCCGGCCGCGTTCAGCAGCCTGCGGTCGAGCAGCGCCGCGAACGAATCGAGCGCGGCCTCCGACTCGCCTCGCTTAAACAGCGCCCAGCCCTGCTTGTAGAGGCTCTGCTCGTAGAACTCCGAGCGCGGCCCTATGGCGATCACCGCGGCATACGCCGACTGGGCGTCCTGCCAACGGCGCGCGATGAACAGTTCCTCGCCGCGGCGGAACTGCGCTTCATCGAGGTAGCGACTGGCGGGGTAACGCTGTACCAGCGTGTCCAGAGTCGCGAGCGCCCGCTCCTGCTGCTGGTCGGCCTCATAGGCGCGCGCCAGCTGGTAGAGCACGGCGTCATTGCGTTCGTAGCTCGGATAGGCCGCGAGCAGCTTGGTATACAGCTTTATCGCATCGGTGGTGTCGAGCGGAGAGCCCTGGGCGAGCTCCTTCTCGATGCGGTCGAGCTCGCCCGCCTCGAGCTTCAGATCGCCGAGGCGGCGCATCGCCTCGGCACGGAGTGCGGCGTCACCACGTTCCAGGTTGAGGAATTCCTGGTAGTTCTCGCGGGCGCGCGCCGCCCCGGCGTCGACCGGCTGGTCGGTCTGCACCTCGACCTTCTTGCCCTTGAGCGTGCCGATCGTCGGCGCCGGTGGCGTATCGGCGCGAGCCGCCGCGCCGAGCAGCGCGGCACAGGCGATCACCGCAAGGGCTCGGGAAACGATCACTTGGTGTCGTCCGGAGTCGGTGCCGGCGGCGGCGCAACTGCTTTCTGCTGCTCGGCAGCCGCACGGTCGTAAATGGTCGCGAGCGCGTAGCGTGCCTGCAGCATGTAGGTCGAGATGCGCTCCTTCTGCGACTCGAGCTCGTTGATGGCGATGTCGGCCAGGTAGCGCGACTCAGCGTTCTCGAGGCCGGTGAGGCGCTCGCGCGCGGCAGCGATGCGCGGCCGCAGCGCGTCGATGCGCGCTCCGAACTCGCCGTTGCGGTCCGGAACAGCGGTCTTGGCCTCCTGCACCAGCGACCAGCGCTTCTCGGTCTCGCGCAGTGCCTGGGCAACCTCACGCAGGCTCTTGCGGGCTGCCCAGGCGCGTGCCTTGAAGCCGTCGTCCATCTGCCAGTAGATCACGCCCTTGATCAGCCGCAGCTTCTCCCGTGCCTCCTCGAGGTCGGGGTCGGCGCCGGCGCTCGCCAGCACACCCTCCATCTGCTCGACCTGGGCCCAGACGGCACGCTCGCGCGGCGTCCCGAGCGCGGCACGGTCGCCGGTCGACTCGGCGCTCGCCACCTGCGACTCGAAGTCGGTGCGTTGTCGTTGCAGCTCCTCGAGGTCGACGCCCTGCAGCCGCGCCAGCACCTCGGGCAGCTTCTGCGAGTAGCGCTCGCGGCGGGTCGCCAGCATGTCGTCAAACGCCTCGACGCTGGTCGCCCATGCTTCCAGGTTGCGTTCCATGTAACGCATCATGCGAAAGTTCTTCAGCCCCTCCTGGAACTCGTTGCGCGCCAGCAGGTGGTACAGGTAGCGGGATTCCGGGGCGTCGGGCAGCGCCGAGAGCTGCCAGAACCAGCCCTGCTCGCTGGTCGATTCGTTCTTGACGATCGTCTCGATCAGTCCGCCCTTGCGGATGGACTCGATGGACTCCTCGAGGCGATCGGTCTCGTGACTGAATTCGCGGATCGCCGCCTCGTACGCATCGGCCGACTGGCGGTTCGCGCCGAGCTTCGCGTAGGCGTACGGCACGGCCAGGTAGCTCTCCTGCACCGCCGAATCGAGCAGATTGCGGCCATGCAGCTCGAGCCACGGCACGAGCGCCTCCCGGTAGTCACCTGACGCGCTTGAAGCCCAGCCGACGCCGAGCAGCGCCTTGGTCGACAACGGACCCTGCAGACGGACGCGCTCGAGAACTGGCTTGGCCTGCGCCGCACGATTGCCCTGCAGCAGCGCATAGCCGAGTGCCAGGTTGGCCTTGTCGCGCAGTGCATCGAGTTCGCGGTTGCTGCGTTCGAGCTGCCCGACGGCGTCCAGCAGCCGCGCACCGTCGTCCAGCCGGCCGCTGCGTACCAGCGCAACGCCGAGATTGAACTGCGCATAGGCCTGCCACGTGAACGGGCCCTTCCAGTTTTCCAGCACCTGTATCGCTTCGGGATAGCGACCGAGGTACAGCAGCGACTGGGCGAGCAGCATGCGCCGCTCGGCTTCCATCTCCGGCGTGAGACCGGCCTTGCCAGCTTCGGCGAGGGTGCTGGCCGCCTTGTCGAGATAGCCGCGCTGGTACCAGACCTTGCCGAGGAAGAACCGCGCCCGGTCCCGCACCGCCGGCGGCACGTTCTTGCGGTTCAGCACCTCACTGAAGATCTGGCCGGCTTCGCGGTGCTGACCGACGGACAGGTAGAGTCCGCCGAGCAGCAGTTCCGCGTCCTCCGCGTGGTGCGGAACGCGACCCTTCAGCTGCGCAGCCGTCAGCCGGGTCAGCGCCTCGAAATAGTCGTCCTGGTAGAAGTAGAACAGCACGTCGCCGTAATAGAGATCCTGCACCTTCACAGGCGCGAGCGCGCCCGGCGATGCGGCGCGCGGTGCCTCGGCGGCGCCAGCGCACACGCCGCACGCGACCAGCGCTGCCCAGACGAGGGTTCGGATCACGACGCGCATCTAGACCTGAACGAGGCCGTCCGGCCTCACTCCCATTCCTTGATCTTGAACTCCGGCTGCTGCGCGCTGGCCCGGTCCGAGATGCGCAGCTCCACGTACTTGGCGCCGACGCCCTTCTCGAAGTTCAGGGTCGCACCGCGCTTGTAGTCGCGCTGGTGCGGCCCCTTGCCGGTGAAGAATGCGACCAGCTCGTGCTTGCCGGTTTTGAGATTGCCGATGTAGATGCGGTGCACGCCGCCCCGATTCAGAGCCTCGACCTCGCGGTCGGTGTACAGGTAGTTCGCGACCTCCTTGTTGTCGAGCTTGACCTGCACGGAATCGAGCTCGAAGAACGTGCCCACATCCAGCGACAGGAACACAGCCACCTGCGTGTTCGCCGGGAACAGCAGTTCCTCCTCGAGCACGAACAGGTCGCGATTGAGGTCGAGTACCTCCTTGCGCAGGCCCTGTACCTCGCCGTCCAGGCTCTTGAAGTCGGTCGCCGGCGCTGCCGGCGCATCCGCAGGGGCGGCAGCCGGGGCTGCGGCCGCCGGCGCCACAGCCGCGGGTGGCGGCATCGCTGGCGCGGCTGGCGTGTCAGCCGAAACCGCTCCGGGACCACCGAGCACGAGCGCGCCACACGCGACCGCACGAACCATCAAGCCACGCAGATTTTTGATTGCCATCGTCGATGCCTTCCTAGGGTCGGCTGCGCAGCCACGCGCCGTTGATCCAGCCGAGCAGCCGCTGGGCCCAGCGTCGCCCAACCGGTCGCGAGGCGGCATGCGCGCGCCGCGATCCGCGGCCTGCGCCGAGCATAGCGACTGCGATCAGGGGACTATCCATGCAACTCTCCGCTATTCGTCCAGCAAGCGCCGGAGTTCAGCCACCAGGGCCGCGTCCGCGACCGCATCCAGCTCACCGTGCCCGAAGCGGACGATGCCGCTGCGATCCACCAGCAGTACCAAGGGAACGTCGGAGACCGCAAACCGCCTGCCGAGCACCTTCTGCGTGTCCGCGACGTTCGCGAAGCGCAGGCCGAGGGCACGTACGATGTCGACTGCGGCCTCGGTCTTGTCATCGAGACTGATACCGACAACGACGAGCCCGGCACTCGCGTAGGTGGCATTGAGCTTGGCGAGGCGCTCGAGGTAGGCGCGGCACGATCCGCACCAACTCGTCCAGAACCCCAGCAACACGACATCACCGCGCTGCTCGGAGAGACGGAAGTTCCGGCCCGTCCCGTTGATGAGGCGCTCCGCAAAGTCCGGCGCTGCGCTGCCGATCAGCGGATGGTGCAGGGCTCGATCCGCGGCAGACGCCGCATGCGAGGCACAAAGCGTGAGCACGCCCACCACCGTGACGCTAATCAACCAACGCTGAATGCTGAAGCGACGCTGCACGACCACGCCAGACTCCAAGAACCCGAGCCCCAGGGCAGCGTCCGCAGGCCGCGCGGGACGCACGACCGTTGCTAACGTCAGGCGCGTCGCTCCGACTGCGGCAGCGAGCGCCTGCGGCAACCCCGCTGTCCGTCATCGTGCGGACCGGAAGCTTTGCGTCCTCGCCTCGCGACGAGTTTGCCCTCGGCAGATTCTGTAAACGTCGCATGCGCCATAAGCAGTGTCAACGCGCGCAGTCGCTTTGTAGTGATGGGCGCTTCACAAAACTGTTTGGTGGCGGTTTTCGCTCCGGTTCCGTCGCCAGCGAGCGACAGCTCGAAGCGCACCGCGCGCGTCTTGCCGTGACGTCCGTCACGCAACGCCGGCAGTCCGCTCTGCGGTCGCGTGCAGCCGCTCAAGCAGGCCACACAGGGCGCTGCGGGCTTGATCCTCGGACAGGAGCCCCTGTTCGCTGATGATTCTCACCAGGTCGTCAATCGACCGCTTGCCGTCGACCAAGGCGAGCAGTACCGCCTGCACGTGACTCGCGTTGGCGGCCAGCGCAAGCGACGGGCTACGAGGGACAGGCAGCGAATGCGTCGCAAGCCAGGCAGGCGGTCCAGGCTGCGGCGCGTCGCGCGGCGCACGCTTCTGCTTGTCGGCCGAGAAGGTCAGCACCTGCTCGCGGCGCGAATGCCGGCTGACGGGTGACTTCATGTACGGCAGTTCCTCGTCCCGCATCAATTCGATGCTGAACCCGGCCTCACCAAGCGCCGCACCAATCTCCTCCCGACTCAGCCGCAATGCCGGCCGCCGCCACGGAAATGCGAGCGATCCAAAATTGACCCAGCGCCCGCCCGCCACCAGCAGTCGATTGACGTGCGCGGCGATGGCGCTGAAATCGAGATCGACGATGTCGATCAGCCACGGGGTTACCACCGCGTCGAATGATTGCGCCGCGAATGGCGCTTGCCAGGCATCGGCGAATACGAGCTGCAGTCCCGGACGCGCCGGCGCCGGCGCCCGCAGCTCGCGCTGCACCGCCACGTCGGAACGTGACCGTGGCGCCAGCGGAAACTCGACCAGCGAGACCGCACCACCCGCAAGGATGCGTCCAGCAGCAAGCAGGAGCAGCGGACTGATGTCGAGGCCTACCGTCAAAGCGTGTGCACCGAGTTGGTGCAGGTCGTAGGTCAGGCGGCACGCTCCGGCGCCGAGCACCAGCACCCGCTGTCGGCCGCTGCCAAGCGCCGCACTCACAAGCGCGAGCGAGCGTTCATTCTCCTCGGAGCCCCAGGCCCAGTCCCGATGGGCGTTCGCATAGTACGAATGCAGGTCCTGGCTCATGGGCAGCCGGGTGGCCATGGCCTGCTGCGCCGCCTGCGACAGAGGCGTCGCGGTCAGGCGGAGCGGCGCGAGCAGTTCGCCGACCAGACGCAGCTGGCTCAGGTAACCCTCGCGCAGCTGCAGCAGGCGCTCGCGCGTCACCGGCGGCGGGTTCGCCGCCAGATCCGCGTCGACCGCCCGGGTCGCTGCTGCGAACTCCTCGAGATATGCCGTCAGCCGATTGCGCCACTCGCCGAGCGCGCGTCCGGGATCGGCGAACAGCCAGGGGATGCCGTCAAGCAGCGGGTACTCGGCATGGCAGTCGGAGCACACCAGCAGCGGCGCGCGCAGCGCGAGCGGCGCGCGCCGGCAGCGCGGACACTGGAACAGCGGTGCGGACGGGGAATCGACCATGTGCCAAGCATGCCGCAATCAGGTGCCTGGCGGACAGCGCGTTCTGCGCCGGCAACGGCCCTGCCGAGGCGCGCCGGGCGGCCGCAACAGCCGCCCGGCCTGCGGCCCGGCGTCAGCCTATGGTGCCGTTGACGATCTGCTGGAACGCCGTCAGCTGGTCGAGCGTTGTCGAGTTACCGAGCGTCTGGGTCGGGAAGATCTGCGTGAACTGGCTCGTCTCGCCGTGCAGCGCCATGTAGTTGAGCAGCACCGTGTAGACGAGGTTGAGCACGTTGTTCGCCGCCGGCGAACCGGAGCCGTTGACCGCGCCGCCGGCCGTGAAGTTGCCGATCTGCTGGTATTGCGCCGCCGACTGGCCATTGCCGGTCATCAGCTGCGCACGCCCGTTGGGGTTGTACACGAGGAAGTAGGTCGACGCGGCCGACTCGTTGTCGGAGATCCACATGAACTTGTCGCGACCATTCACGGACGTGTCGATGACGCCGTTCGCCGAGATGCCGCCGTCACTGAACACGTAGACCATCAGCGGCTTCTGCATGCGCGCGGCGTACTCAAGGCAGGCGCCAATGCAGGTGCCGGCATCGAAGTCGCGCACCTCACCCGTAGCGCGCCCCTGGCCGTGGTAATCGTAGCCACCCAGCTGGACGGTGCCGGCACCGGCGAAGCCGTTGATCACAAGCTTCATGACCGCGGCGGTCGCCTGGAAGTCTGAGTTCGCCTGGTACTCGGCCTGGCCGAAGATGCCGCTGCCGCGCGTAGCGGTCTGGTCGACAATCACCGGATCGACGTCGGGATCGAGCGCCGACGGGCTCGAATAGGTGTCGGCGAGGTAGGCCGCCTTCACGTAGTTGCAATTGGCTGCCGACTTGACGGCGGCATCGGTCGGCAGCAGCGTGTTCACGTTGGCGAGCTTCTGGCCGGTAATGCGCGACATTGACTCGAGCACCTGGACCGCATTCTGCGGGTTCGGGAACAGGGTACCGAGCACGCCCGTGTTGACGAGGCCGGCATCGTCGCTGCCCTGATTGATGACGGTCGGCGTCAGCGCAGGATTGACCATGGACAGCGGAGCCATGGAATTGCCGCCCGACTGCGTCGCATCGGTCCCGATCAGCGTCAGCAGATCGCCGCGCGCGCCGATGGCCGCGATTCCGTACATCGGGTTGTGCGGATTGAGATTGGTGTCGTTCACCGACATCGCCGGAATGACCGCGCCATTCGTGAAGGCCTGCGTGGTTGCCGCCGTCCGCGAAATGATTCCGCGGGCGTGCGCGCTGTCGGCGTGGTACAGGAGTCCGAGCCGCGACTCGATCTGGTTCGGCAGGTTCGGTGTCATCGTTCCCGGCAGCCCGAGGACCGCGTAGCCGGCCGCCGTAATGAAGTCCTGCTGACCGCCCGGCCCGCCGACCAGCACGTTACTGCCGGCAATGTTGCCGCCGCCGGTCAGGTCGAAGCAGATGAACGGGATCTTGCCGGCACCGGTCGTGATGCCGCACGCCGTCTTCTGCGCCAGAATATCCGGCGCCAGCGATGCGTGTGCGGTGCGGGGATTCAGCAGCATGCTGAGGCCGAGCGGCGCCATCACCGTCGCCGCCCCGGTCATGAAACCCTGGGCGATGAAGTCGCGCCGCGTCACCGGCCGCTTGTGTGCCTGTTCGTGGCGGATCGGTTCGTGACGCTTGAGTTCGCGCGGCGGCTTTTTGCGGATGATCATGGTGATTGCCTCGATAGATGCGTTAGATCACCAGCATCGCGGCACTGCCCGCGACTGCTGCGCACGATGCCTTGACGATGTTGGCCGTGCCGGTTGCGTCCTGAGACACGGACGGCTGCAGGAGGCCGACCAGATTGGTGATCTCGGTCGTGACCGATGCCGCGCTCGGCGCCGTCGCCAGGAACTGGCTGGTTGCGGTGTTCGCCACCAGCATGTTGTTGATGAGCGGCGTCAACATGGCGTTGAGACCATTGCCGCTGAATGCCGTCGCCGGCGGCGCGCTGAAGTTGAAGCCCGGGAAGTAGGCGCTCGCCAGGCTCTGGTTCGATACCAGCGCATCGCAGTAGGCGATTGACAGCTGCGCAACGGCCATCTGGTCGGAGGCCACGAAGCTCTGGAAGCTGGGCACCGCCGGCAGCGACTGCTGCAAGGTCTGATACAGCGTCGCCACCTCGGGGGTCGTCACCGGGACCGTCGTCATGACCGAAAGCGTGGCATTGATCTGCTCGAACGTGCGAACGCCGATGTCGGAGGGCGCGGCCACGTAGTTCGGCGCCGGCGCCGTCGGTACCGGGTCGACATAGACGTTCGTCGCGCTGCCGAGCTGGTCGAAGGTCAGGAAGAACTGGTCGTAGGCCGGGCCCTTGTCGAGCATCACGGTAGTGCCGACGCTCGACAGCGAGACTCCCGTCTGCGCCTGGGTAGCCGGATTGAAGCCCTGCCCGGTGACCGTGGTGTTAAGGGTCGCGTACGCCTGGCCCTCGAGCAGGTCGCTGCCGTTCTCGGCAATGCGCATGCCCTTGAGCACCAGCCCGCTGTAGTGAGTGTTCGGGTCGAGGCTCAGGAATACCGGCTTGTTGAACAGGTACGACGAGCTGTCGTACTGCGACACCTCGAACATCACGTACGTCTGCGACATGCCGGTGTACTGGTCGACGTTGAACAACAGCATGTAACGCTCGCCGATGCCCGCGGCGAAGTTGGTCTGGACCTCGGTCGCGGTCATGGCGTGGTTGTAGAGAGCCACCATCCGCAGCTCACCGCTCCATGGCTTGTCACTCGACACTTCGTTGCCGAGCACCAGCGCGAAGGTATTGTCCCACTCGGACAGCGAGCCGCCCTTCTGCGGATCGCCGGTGGCGGCGAGCACGCCGTTCACGTAGATCTGGCGTCCGTTGACCGGGTCGTAGGTGAGCACGACGTGCTGCAGGGACGCCTGGACGACTGTATTGGCCGTCGGCGTCGAGAACAGCGGTGTGCCGTTGGCGCCGGTCGTCGTGCTGCGCAAGGCAAAGTCGTAGTTGGCCTGCGTCTGCCCGAGCGTGACGTTGCGGGCCGTGTCGCCGCCGGAATAGCTGACGATATAGGCGCCCGTCTCGGTGATCGAGTCGGGCGCGACCCACGCCTCGATGCTGAACTCGCCAGAGGCCGCGATCATCTGCTGGATCTTGACGCTGCCGGTCGTGGTGCCCTGCAGCTTGGCGCCGTTCTCGATCTGCACGCCCCAGCCACCGACCCAGGTGACGTTGCCGGTCATGTTGAGGTCGAGCTCAGGCTCAACGCCACTCGAGTCGTAGGCGATCGTGCCGGTGCCGGTCTTGAACTCGTACTTGGCGATGAGGCCGGTCTCGACGCGCGGCCCGCCCGACGACACGATACCGTCATATAGCGATAGCGCCTTCGACAGCACGTAGTTCGGGTTTACCTGCGTCACAGGCACCTGGTTCGCGAAAGCCTGGATTGCCGACAGCATCGCCGCCGCGGCGACCGGGCAGTTGCCGTTCCAGCAGTTGTGGAACTGGTCGGCGAGCCGGATGTAGAAGGTGGACTGCGCCGGCGTGTCGAGGTTGATCTCCGGCTGCGCGGCCAGGTAGGCGGCAGCCACGTCCGGCTGCGCGAAGTATGGCGACTGCGGCACCAGCGCGTTCGGCGAGTGGCAGCGCGAGCAGTACTGCGCGAGCAGCGGGTAGACCGTCTGCGAGAAGATCGTCGGATCGGCCGGGAACGAGCGCGAGCCGCCGGCACTGATGATCTGCGGGGCGACCAGCTTGAGCTGCGCGGTCGAGTTGCCGAGCGTCACCCCCGCCCAGTTCTGGATCCACGTGGTCATCGTGTCAGCGCAGGCCTGGTTGCTGGCGAGCCAGCAGTGGTGGCCGCTGCCAACCTTCGCGACCATGGTCGACGCGGCCGGATTGGCGAGATTCGCGACGGTCTGCGCCGCCTGGTAGGCCAGATTGATGTCGTCACTGCGCGCGAACATCGGCGACTGGTTGCCCTGCACGTGGCACGCGCCGCAGCGGTCGGGCGTCGAGATGTTGTTCCACAGGTTGATCATGAACGCTTCGACGTCGGCGCTCGCAGGCGCCGGCCCGGTATAGGCCTTGTCCGACGCAGCGGTCGGGTCGGCCTGCGGATTGGCGGCGGTCTGGGCGCTGCCGGCACCGCAGCCGGCGAGCAGGACGCTGGCCGCGGTCGCAGCCAGCAGCGCGAGCAGGCGCGTGGCGCTCAGCGCCGGCAGGCGGAAGGATTTGATCGTGTGCGTGGCAACCGAGTTCATAGTGGCTACTCCCTCAATTGCCCATGCAGTAGACGGCGGTCTGCGCGAATACGGTCTTCAGCGAGTACCCCTGCATGAAGCTCGCCTGAATGGAACTGACCTTCGCGAAGTCGGCCGCGGTTGATGGGGCGCGCAGACAGACCTGCTGGAACACCTTCGTGACCTGGCACTGGGCAAACTGGCTGCTCGCCGCAATCTCCTGACCGAGGGACTTGGCGCCGTTGCCGGACCCCGGCAGCGTCGGACTCCATCCCATCAGCGAATTCGGACCGGCCCGCCAGCGGTTGCTCCAGGCGTCGTTCGGCGTCACGAAGCCTGGCGCGAAGGTCGTGTTGTTGTGGAAGTACTTGCCGACCACCTGGCCGGGTGTGTACGAAATCGCCCCGACCGTCGGGTCCGAGGCGTAGACGAAGTCATAGAAGGCGAAGGCCTGCGCCATTGGGTCCATGCCGGAGTGGCAGCCAACGCAGCTGTTGAAGAACGTCTGGCTGTTGCCACCGGGGCTGCGACTCACGTCCTGCCGGATCCGGTCGGTCGGCCGCGTGGTGTCCATGACTGTCGGCAGGTCGGCGCACATGTGATTGATCATCGTGAAGCGAAACATCGCGCGGTTCGTGCCGAGATTGAAGAACGCTGCCGCCGCCGCGCGCGTCGTCAGGACACCCGCGGTGGCAGCCGACGGCAGGCCGGTCACGGACGACTGAGTGGAGGCCTGCAGGCCGGTCATCAGGTTGACGCCCTGCGTCTCCATCTGCGCGTAGTGGTCGTTGCCGGTGGTCGAGTAAGCCGGCAGGCCGAGGTTGCTCGCGCCGATGTAGATGATGTCCGCCGACAGCACCGTATTGAACGGCACGTCGTCGCGTACCATCCCGATCACCGTCGCGGTGTAATCATTGAGGGGTGCAAACGCCGTCTGCGCGCGGTTCGTCCAGGGCGTCACGAAGTTCTTGAGGACGACGGAGTAAAAGAGGCCGTTCGGGTCGCTCATCGCAAGCAGTGCCGCCCCGGTCGGGTTGCCACCGTCGATGTCTGCCTGCATGGCATTGAGCACTGCCTGGGTCGGGGGTGCCCCGTTCAACCGGTCGTGCATGCGCATGGCCTGCTCGCGGGAGCCGGCCTGGGCGCTGGCCGCGGCGAACGTGGCGGTGACCAGCGCCGCGGTTACTGCCGCAGCCAGCGCGCGGCGTGCGGGGACTCCGCGGTGCGTCGTGCTCGTCGGCGAAGATGCTTTCATGGCAGGTAACCCGCGGCCGGTTGTTGAATCGTGGCTTGAACTATATCGACGGGGTTTAGCCGCTGTAATGTCTCGGGACAGCGACAATGCTGAGTAAGTGAACTGCGTCGCACTCGCGGCTGAAGTCGCCGGCGTGCGACATTACGGGGCGGCTGCAGCGCGGGTTACTCTGGCAGGGTGATCGCAGCGCAATTCCGCCTTCTGGCGGTGCCTGCGCAGTGATTCAGGCGACGACAGCGAATGCTTGTGAGCGTGTTAACAGAATGTGGCGCCAGCGATCGACATCATGTCGCTCGCCTTGTTCGCGCCATCGAATGCAGATGCGGCTCGCGTGGCGCGACCGAAGCGAGGACACCGATGACAACGACCACCGCTCCATCGCTGCACCGGACGTGGCGCGCGCTGCTCGCGTGCGCATTCGGCATCCTATTGGTCGCATGCGCGAGCAGCGACGGGACCGTCGGCGCGAACGGCAGCAGCGGCAGTGGCATCAGCCTTGGCAGTGGCGGGACGACCAACGACCCGGTCGCGCCGGACTTCGCCATCGCGTACATCAAGCGAACGCTGCCCGACCCGAACGACCCGAACGCAATCACGCTGCAGGATGACCTGCGTGTACAGCGCGTCTGGAACGGCCCGGCAGACGTGGTGCTGCGCCAGTCCGCAAGTCCGAGCGCGCCGGAGCAGAACATCACGTTCCAGGTGACCAAGGGCCAGTGGGACGTCCGCGATCTCGACGTGTCGTTCGATGGCACGAAGCTGCTCTTCTCGATGCGCCCGCCGCTACTGAAGAACACGAAGCCCGACGAGCAGCCGGTATGGGCCATCTACGAATACGATACGGCGACATCGACGCTGCGCCAGGTAATCTCCGATCCGATCGCCGCAGCCCTCGGGCACGACGTCGGTGCGCACTACCTACCGGATGGCCGCATCGTGTTCTCCTCGACCCGCCAGCACGACGCCAAGGCGGTGCTCATCAACCAGGGCGAGGAGCAGTTCACGGCAGGCATCGAGGGTGACCGCAACACGCCGGCGTTCAATCTGCACGTCATGAATCCGGATGGCACGGGCATTCACCAGATCGAATTCGGCACCGGCCACGCCATCGACCCATCGGTACTGAACGATGGTCGCGTCGTCTTCACGCGCTGGGACATCGAGACGACCGGCGGCATGAGCCTCTATGCGATCGATCCCGACGGCGGCAACCTCCAGCTGCTGTACGGCCGCAACAGCCACGACACCGGGACCCCGGGCTCGGTCATCCAGTTCACGCAGGCGCACGCCCGTCCGGATGGCAAGATCGTGGCTCTCGAGATTCCATTCGCCGGCACGCAGTTTGGCGGCAACCCGACCCTGATTGATGCTGCCAACTTCGTCGAGAACAGCCAGACGATCCTCGGCGCGAAGGTCACGGTCGGGGCCACCGGTCAAAGCCCGCTCGTCATCAACAGCGTCAACACGACTCCCGCACCGGACGGCTCGACGGCGCTCGCGCCGCCCTCGCCTGGCGGCCGCTTCTCGAATGCCTATCCGCTGTGGGACGGGACCAACCGCCTGCTGGTGAGCTGGACGCAGTGCCGCCTGGTGATCCAGACGCTGGTCGTGCCGTGCACCAACGACAACCTGGCGAACAAGAGCGCGACGCCGGCACCCACGATCTATGGCATCTGGATCTACGACCCGCGCAGCAACACGCAAATGCCGATCGTCGCGCCGGTGGAAGGCATGATGTATTCGAACCCGGTTGCGCTCGCGCCGCGCAACCCGGTTCCGACCCCGATTCCGGACGCCCAGCCGGCCGTCGGCACTACCTACAGCTTCACGCTGGCGTCGGCCGGTGTTGGCATCCTGGATATAAAGAGTGTCTACGACTTCGACGGCGTCGATACAGCGCCGGGCGGGATTGCTGCGGCCAGCGACCCCACCCTGAGTTCGTCGACCCCGACCCGGCCGCGCTTCCTGCGCATCGAAAAGGCGACCAGCCTGCCGGATCGCGAGGTACTGTCCAACAATGCGTTGCCGGATTTCGCCTTCGGCGTCGCTGGCGACTTCATGCGCGAGATGATCGGCTATACGCCGATCGAGCCGGACGGCTCGGTTCGCGTTCAGGTACCAACCGACATTCCGTTCCAGATCAGCATCGTCGACGAAAACGGCCGCCGTCTCGACGCTTCGTTCCCACGGCACCGGGCCTGGCTTCAGGTCCGCACCGGTGAGATCGTCACCTGCAACGGCTGCCACGTCGAGGCACCGAGCGCGAATGGCGGACCGTCGACCTCGCACGGCCGGGCCGGCCTGTTCCCGGTCGTGAACAAGGGTGCCAAGACCGAAGGCGCACCGTTCCCGCACACCGCGCTGCAGGTTGTGAACAACAACGGCGACCTTGTCCCGGCATCGCGCGGACCGAAGCTCGGCGAGACCATGGCCGAGTACCGGGCCGCGGTCCAGACCACCTGCGTCGACCCGGCCTGCGCCCCGCAGCCGGCGGTCGACCTGACGTTCTTCGACGTGTGGACGGCGGCCGGCGTCGCGACGCCGTACCCGTCGTTCTCCTGGCTGTATTCCAATCTCGCGACAGCGTCACCGACCGCGCAGAATTGCGAAACGAACTGGGAAGCCATCTGCCGGGTGATCATCCATTACCCGGTGCACATCGCGCCCTTGTGGACCACGCAGCGCGCGACGATCACCGCGGTCGACCCGAACACGACGATGCCGTATCAGACGTGCACGGGCTGCCACGCGCCGGCGACGACGGCTGGTGTCGCGCAGGTTCCCCTCGGGCAGCTCGATCTGTCGAGCACCCCGGCGGCGACGACGCCATGCGTGCAGGAGGAATTCACCTCCTTCTGCCAGCTGCTGTTCCCGCATCCCGAACTCAACCCTGTTACCATGCAACCGGTTACCGTGGCCGGTCCGGTAGACCCTGCGACCGGTCTACCGACCCAGGTGGTCGTGCAGGTGACTCCGCCGATGAGCGGCGGTGGCGCCAATGCGTCGGCGGCGTTCTTCAATGAGTTCGCCGTGGGCGGCACACATGCCGGCTGGTTGACCGCGGTCGAGCTGAAGATGATCGCCGAGTGGCTCGACCTCGGCGGGCAGTACTACAACAACCCGTTTGCGGTTCCTCCGCCCAACTGACCGAATGCGCAAAGTCCTGAAGCTCGCCATCTTACTTATTCTGGCCACGGCAGCGGGACTCGCGCATTCGGCAGATGGCCAGCGCGCCTATGACCGCGAGGCGGGTCGGCACGTCGAGGTCATCGTCGCGGACGCGTTCCTCGAGCTGCACACCGGCCCGGGCCGCGGCTACCCCGTGTTCCGCGTGATCCCGCGCGGCGAAAAGATCGAGATCCTGTTCCGCCGCACGGATTGGTTCCGGGTGCGCGATGAACACGACAAGGAAGGCTGGGCGCGCCGCAGCGAGATGCAGGAGACGCTGCTCGCGTCGGGCGCAAAGTTACCCCTTGAGGATCTCGGGCACCGCGACTACGACAACCAGCCGTGGGAGGCCGGTGCAGAGACTGGCAACTTCGGCGGCGGCAACGTCAACAGTCTGTGGGTCGGCTACTCGCTGAACCAGAACCTCGCGGCAGAATTCAACGTGTCGCAGACCCTCGGTACCGCCGATAACAGCGTGATTGCGCTCGTCGGGCTCACCCACACGCCACGTCCGGACTGGCGCTTCGCACCGTTCCTGCAGCTCGGCACCGGCATCATCGAGATCCAGCCGAAGGCGACGATCATCGCGCCACCCAATCGCAAGGAACAGCTCGCGTACTACGGCATCGGCGCCAAGTTCTATCTGACGAGACGATTCATCCTGCGCGCGGACTATCGAAGCTACGTGATCTTCACGAAGCTCGACCAAAATGAGGAACGGAACGAATGGAAAGCAGGATTCGGGTTCTACTTCTGATCGCCTGCGCAGTTGCGCTCGGCGGGTGCTCTTGGTGGCCGTTCCACAAGAAGCCTGCGCAGGAGCCCGTTCCCGTCGAAGCGACCACCGCCGACGGTGCGGCGCCTGCCGTCGTGGAACCGACGGTCGTGCGCCGCAAGATCAAGACGCCGTCGATCAAGAATTCGAACTTCGAGATCGGGCCGTACATGGGCACGTACAGCGCCCAGGATTTCCAGGTGAATCCGGTCGTCGGCGCACGACTCGCCTACCACATCACCGAGGACTTCTTTGCCGAGGCGCTGGTCGGGCAGACGCACACCGGCCGCACCAGCTACGAACGCCTCTCCGGAGGCGCGAACCTGCTCACGGACAGCCAGCGCATCCTCACGTATTACAACCTTGCGTTCGGCTACGACCTGTTCCCGGGCGAGGTGTTCATCGGTCGTCGAGCCTTCAATTCTGCCCTGTACGTCGAAGGCGGCTTCGGCGCGACCCACTTCGCGGGCGACGACCGCTTCACTGTGATGATGGGCGCCGGCTACCGCTTGCTGCTGAACAACTGGCTCGCCGCGCACGTTGATGTTCGGGACCACATTTTCGACCTGTCGCTGTTTGGATCGACGCAGACCAGTCACAACCTCGAGACCACACTCGGCGTGACGGTCTACTTCTGACGGAGGACGCATGAGAGTCAAGTCATTGGTGATCGCCGCGGCACTCATTGGCACGCTGGGTGCCGCTGCTGCCGCAACTGCCGCAGACCCCATCGGTCAGTCGGCGCCGACCTTTTCGCTGCCGCTGCGTGGCAGCAATGGTCCGCTCGGACTCGACCAGTTGCATGGCCAGGTCGTGATGCTCAACTTCTGGGCATCGTGGTGCGGCCCGTGCCGCGAGGAGTTCCCGCTCCTCGATCAGATCTACAAGAAGTATCACGCCATGGGATTCACCATGCTCGGGGTCAACGTCGAGCCCGAAGCCAAGGACGCCGAGGGATTCATCGCGAAAACGCCAGTGTCCTTCCCGATCGTGTTTGACGCCAAGAGCACGGCGAGCAAGCTCTATCAGGTCGAGGGCATGCCGAGCACGGTGCTGATCGATCGCAAGGGCGTACTGCGCTGGATCCACCGCGGCTACAAGGCCGGCGACGAAAACGAATACCTGGACCAGATCCGGACCCTGCTGCGGGAGAAATAGAGATGCGTGCCATGCCTCTGGCATTCGCGCTGCTCGCACTGCTTGCGCTGAGCGGTTGCGGTCAACTGCAGCCGTGGGTGAAGCCCTACGAGCGCGAGCGACTCGCCGATCGCGTGATGGCCTGGGACCGCGACCCGCTATCGACCGGCTACATCGAGCACGTGCATGCCAATCGCGAGGATGCGAAAGGCGGTACCGGCTCGACCGGCGGCGGCTGCGGCTGCAACTGAAGGGTGACGCTCAAGATGGCCCGCATGCCCTTCATCACTCGCCTCGCCGGCTGCATCCTGATCGTGGCGGCGGCATGCGTACGCGCCGACGTCCTGCCGGACGAGCGTGCCGACGTCATGTGGAAGCTGTACGAAGGCGGCGGGATCAAGGTGGAAGGCCCGTCGATGCTGGTGCGCACCAACGTCAGCGACAAGGTGTCGTTCACCGGCGGCTACTCGGTCGACGTCGTCACGGGAGCATCGATTGACATGATCGTGCTCGGCGCGAGTCCGATGCACGAGGTACGCAAGCAGAAGAACTTCGGTGTCGACTACTTGTACGGCAAGACGACCTACAGCGTCGGCTTCGAAAACAGCATCGAGAACGACTACGACGACACGACCGCAAGCGCGGGAATCTCGCAGAGCATGTTTGGCGACCTGACGACCGTGTCGCTCAGCGTCAGTCGCGGCTGGGACATTATCCAGCGCGTGATCAACGCCGACGGCGAGAAGGATCCGGGATTCCGCAAGCGCAGCGACCGCAAGACCTGGGGCGTCAGTGTGTCGCAGATCCTGACGCGCAACCTGATCGGCGGCGTCGATTACGAGGCGATCACCGAGCAGGGCTACCTGCAGAATCCGTACCGCGCGTACCGGTATCTGGCGGCACCCGGTTCGGCGCTGTTCCTGACGGCTCCCGAACTCTACCCCGGCACGCACACGAGCAATGCCGCATCGGTGCGGCTCAAGTATTACCTGCCGTGGCGCGCGTCACTGACGGGCAAGTACCGCTACTTCTTCGACACCTGGGACGTGCGCGCGCACACGGCGGAACTCGACTACACCCAGCCGCTCGTCCACGACTCGCTGATCGCCGATTTCACCTACCGCTACTACCGGCAGAACTCGGCGTCGTTCTACTCGGACCTTTTCGCGTACGCCAACCAGTTCAATTACATGGCGCGCGACCGCGAACTCGCAGCGCAGAACAACACCACGATGGGTGTCGCGCTCAGCTACGACCTCGTGAAGTCACAGCACTGGTTCATCAAGAAAGCGACGGTCGGCCTGCATTACGACTACATCGCCTACCACTATCTCGATTTCCGCGACGCCTCTCAGCACCAGTATCCGGCCGGTTCGGAGCCGCTCTATCGCTACGACGCCAGCGTCGTACAGGTGCTCGGCTCGATCTGGTTCTGACGACCGCTCACTGCGACGGCGGCTTCAGGCCCGGCGTGTACCAGACCTTGCCGTTCTTGTCGACGACGACGGCATCCATCTGCGGATACTGTTCGATCAGGCGCAGGCCCTCGATCGGACCCTTGACGAATACCCCCTTCGACCAGCCCTCGGTGTCGGTCGCGGTCGGACCGATGATGGTGACGCTCCGGACCTCGTGCGGGCTGCGCCCCGTTTTCGGGTCGAGAATGTGGTGATAGCGGATGCCGTTCTCGTCAAAGAAGCGCTCATAGTCGCCCGACGTCGAAATGCCGACGTTCTCGAGCGGCATCGTGAGCACGGTCTTGTGCGGATCATCCGGGTGCCTGATCGAGGTCATCCACGGCTTGCCGCGACGGTCGCCAAGCAGTCGGCTGTCGCCACCGGCCATGATGACGGCATTGGTGACGCCGAACCGCTTGACGATGTCGACGGCGCGGTCGCACGCGTAGCCCTTGGCGATGCCGCCGAGGTCGATGCGCATTCCCTCACGTGCAAAACTCACGGTGTGCAGCACCGGATCGAGGATCAGGTTCTTGTAGTTGATCCCGGGCAGCGCCGCCGCGATCTGGGCGTCGGTCGGGTGCACGTGGCGCGGATAGTCGTACAGGTAACCGACGCTCGCGTACGTGATGTCGAATGCGCCTTCGGTGATCTCCGAATAGTGGATTGACGTGCGGATCAGATCGAACAGTTCCGGATCGACCGCGACCGGCTCGACGGCCGCGTGCATGTTGATCTTCGAGATCTGGCTGTCGGGCTTGTAGTGGCTCATCAGGGCGTCGATGCGCCGCATGTCATCCATGACCGCGTCGATCGCCTGCTCGCCGACCACCGGATTGTCGTGCCACAGCTCAACGTAGATGCGCGTGCCCATGATCGTTTCTTCGCGCCGCACCCAGTCGGCGCGCGCCGTCATGACGGCAAACAGCGACACCAATAAGATCGTCGCACGGGCAATGGCAGTCATCGAGATCCTCCGCGGCGGGTCATTATCGGCCGAATCGAGTATGCGCGCAGCATGCGCCGACTCGGCTATGATTGCCGGCAGCGGAACTCCCGTCCGGAGTCTGTGGTCCGATATGACGATACATCCGCAGGGGATCTCACCATGACCGCTCGACCCTTTGTGCTGGCGGCCGCGTTGTGCCTGGCGGTGCAAACCGCCGCGCTCGCCGGTCCGCGCGAGGATGCCCGCGTGCTCGAGGCGACGCAGGTACTCATCGACAAGAACGAGATGCCGGACCAGCGCGTTCCGGACTGGCTCCTGCAGCGCGCGCAAGGCATCGCGATCCTGCCGACGGTAGTCAAGGCGGGCCTCGGCATCGGCGGCCGTGGCGGCAAGGGCGTGCTCGTTGTCCGCAACGCACAGGGGCGCTGGTCGAATCCCGCGTTCATCACGCTGGCTGGCGGCAGCATAGGCTGGCAGATTGGCGTCGAGACCAGCGACATCGTCCTGGTCTTCACCACCCGCCGCGGGGTCGAGGGCCTCACCGGCGGCAAGGTGACGCTCGGCGCCGACGCCTCCGTCGCCGCCGGCCCGGTGGGCCGTCAGGCGTCGGGGGCGACGGACCTGCAGTTTCAGGCCGAGGTGTACTCCTACTCGAGGGCCAAGGGCCTGTTCGCCGGTATCGCCATCGACGGCAGTGTGATTTCGATCGACCATTCTGCCAATGCGAGCTTCTACGACCGGCCGGGCGTACTCGCCTCCGACATCTTCTCCGCCACGGCGCCGGCGCCGCCGGAGAACGCCAGGCGCCTGCTAGATGCAATTCGTCGTCTGCCCGGCGGCGATGATTCGGGGACCGCTCCGGCCGCGGCGATGCCGGCCGCTGCGCCGAGCCCTGCGGGCGCCGCGCCGCCAGCGCAGCCGCCGCCGTCGGGCAGTGGCCTCGAATCCGGCGCAACCGCCTACCCGCTGGATCAAAGCAAGCCGCACTGACGCCAGGCATGGCCGACCCGCGCGCGCTCCCGGCCCGGCAGGCGCACCGGCAGCTGGCCGCGTCCTGCTTGCCTGACCACCCGCCGCAACGTCTGCGGGGCACCAGGAGGGCAGCAGGCGTACGCGGTGCGCTGCCTTTGGTCATGGCGGCTGCCCAGCTGGCAATCAGCGTCCTGCCGGCCACCGCGCACGCGTTGCCCGCATTAGCCCGGTCGTTGGCAGATGTCCTCATCGAGGGTGGGACGGTGTACGTCGGGGATGACTCCCCGCCGGTGCAGGCCGACGTCGTCATCTCGGGTGACCGGATCGTGTATGTCGGCCCCGGCGGTGCGGCTCGCTTTCGCCCGCGGCACACCGTCGCGGCGGCCGGCAAGGTCGTCGCCCCGGGATTGATCGACGCCCATACCCACCCTGACAGCTACGTTCGCTCCCCGAGTCCTGCCGCGCGCCTGAACGCGCCCTGGCTGTTCCAGGGCGTGACGACGCTGCTTATCGGAGTGGACGGCAGCGGCACACCAGATGTTGCAGCCGAACGAGCAGCGTTCGAGCGGCTCGGCGTCGGCACCAATCTCGTCCCTTACGTCGGCTTCGGCGCAGTGCGCGAGCGGGTCCTCGGCCAGGCGTCGCGCGCGCCAGACGGCGCTGAACTCGAACGCATGCGCGCCCTCGTCGCCAAGGGAATGTGCGAGGGCGCGATCGGCCTGTCGACAGGACTCTTCTATGCGCCGCAGAGCTTCGCTACCACCGACGAGGTCATCGTCCTCGCCCGCGAGGCCGCGCGGCGCGGCGGGATCTACGACACACACCAGCGCGACGAGTCGTCATACACGATAGGGCTCCTGAAGTCGGTCGCGGAAACCCTCGAGATCGGTCGCGCCGCCGGCCTGCCAGTGCACTTCGCGCACCTCAAGGCGCTAGGCGTCGACGTGCAGGGGCAGGCGCCGGCGGTTGTCGCCGCAATCGAGGCGGCACGCAGCGCCGGCCAGGAAGTCACCGCCGACCAGTATCCGTGGACCGCCTCCGGCTCCGCGCTGGAACCGTCGCTATTGCCTGCGTGGGCGCTCGACGGCGGCCGCCCGGCGCTCCTGGGACGCCTCGATGATCCTGCGTCCCTGGAGCGCATCCGCACAGCGATGCGAGACAACCTGCGCCGCCGCGGCGGCGCACCATCGCTGCTGCTGACGACCGCGGGCACCCCATGGGCGGGCCAGACGCTCGCACAGATCGCCGCGGCGTGGCGGCTCGAGCCGGTCGATGCGGCACTGCGCATCATCCGCCAGGACGAACACGGTACGGACGTCGCGTCCTTCAACATGATCGAGGACGACATCCGTCTGATCATGCGTCAGCCCTGGGTGGTGACCTCGTCGGACGGTTCCGACGGGCACCCGCGCCAGTACGCGACCTTCCCGTTGAAGTATGCGAAGTACGCCCGCGCCGAACACGTGATCAGCACCCTCGAATTCATTCGCAGCTCGACCGGCCGCACGGCCGACATGTTCCGCCTCGATCGTCGCGGCTATCTGCGCGAGGGGTATTTCGCGGATGTCGTTGTCTTCGATCCGGATCGGTACGCGCCGCGCGCCGACTACCTGCATCCGAGGCTGCTGTCGGCGGGTGTCGATGATCTGTACGTGAACGGCCAGGCGGTGATCCGTGCGGGCCGGCTCACGCAGCTCGCGCCGGGCCGCGTCCTGCTGCACGCTCCCCCGGCCGGCAGCTGCCCGTAGCCGCATCCAGGACGAGCGTCTCTCGGCGCTCGCATTCCTGCTAGACGAGCGTGCGCGTAAACAATGTCACGAGTTCGCGCCAGGCGCGCTCCGCCTGCGCCTCGTTGTAGATCGGTCGCTCCCCCGCCATGCGCGGGCCCGGCACGCACCAGCCGTGCAAGGTCCCCTCGTAGACCTCGACCCGGGCGGTCAGGCGCGCGGCCCGGAATGCGTCCGCCAATTGCGTCTTCGCGTCGGGCTGGCTCGCGTCATCGTTCGCGGCAACGCCGAAGTAGAACTCCGCCCGCATGCGCGGCACGAGCAGGTGGGCGCTGTCGGGTTTGTCGGTCACGAGGCCACCGCCGTGAAACGAAGCGCCGGCGCCGATGCGCCCCGGTACGCCGGCGGCTGCCTGCATCGTCATGAGGCCGCCCATGCAGTAGCCGACGACGCCCGCCCGCGCCTGCCGCGCGACATTCGGGCGGGTGTCGAGATAGGCGATGAGCGCCTTGGCGTCCTCGGCCACGGCGTCGTTCGTCAACGGGGCACGCAGCGCCGCCAACGCCGCACGGTCGGCGGGCTTCTGGAAGTCGAAATCGGGACCGATCCCTGGCGCCCTGGCGGACCGGTAGAACGGGTTCGGCACGAGCACGACGAAGCCCTCGCGGGCGAGCCGCAGGGCCATGTCCTTCAAGACGGGACGCAGCCCGAATGCGTCCGGGAACATGACCACGGCAGGCCAGCGCCCGGCACCCTGCGGTTCAGCCAGCGCGGCGTCGCACACGCCGCTTGGCGTGCGCACCTCGACGTCGGTCACTGTCGCCGCCGCGGCCGCTTGCGCTGCTTCGATCCCAGTCGCGGCCGCGACCCCCGCGGCAACCGTGAGTGCCGCGAATTCGCGGCGCGACACCGACTGCGTACCGTGGCTTGCGCTCGGCATTTGCTTGTCAGACATGGCATACCTCCACGCGGTGCGTTGCAGGGCCGCCGCGCTGCCCGACGCGACAGGTGGCGGCATCAAGCTCAATTCTATGCCGGTTCTACTCGGCGAGCGCTGCGCCGCCCGGTTGCCGTTCCGGCTGGTCGTCGCCACTGTGCAGGGGCGCAGGGTCCCGCAGTGCATAGCCCCGGTGGCGCTATGACTCGGCTGGCGGACTGCCTAGAATCGTCAGTTGCCCATCGGCTGGAGAATGGTGTGCCAATCGCACGGTTTTTCGCGGCCCTGCTCCTTGCGGCTCTCGGGGTCGTGACGGCGCGCGCCGACTCGCTCAGCTCCCTCGGCGACACATTCTGGAGATGGCGGGCCGGCGAGCAGCCATTCAGCAATGACGACATCCCTCGCATCGAACGCCCGGCTGGCTTCGTCGTCGACTGGTCGGCAGCGACCGTGGCGCGCCGCCTGGCCACGCTGCGGGAGTACGAGCAGCGCTGGGCGCAGCTTGCGCCGGCCGCCGATGCGCCGACCAGCCAGCAGGTGGATTACCGGCTCCTCGGCTCGGCGCTCGCGCGGGTCCGCTGGGAACTCGACATCGAGGCCGGATGGCGGCGCAATCCCCAGTTCTATGTCGATCAGACCCTAGGCTCGGTGTTCGTGCTGCTGCTCGAACCGCCGCCATTCGCCCCGGCGCGCCAGCATGAGATCGTCGAGCGGATGCGAGGGATTCCGGCGACCCTAGCTGCGGCCCGGGAGAATCTCACTGACATGCGCCAGCCCTTCGCGCGCCTTGCGATCGAGGCACTGGCGAACGTTTCCGACAACGTGCAGCGCGCAGAAGCGGCGCTTGCCCCGGAGCTGGATGAAAGCGGACGTCGAGCGCTCCAGGCGGCGACCCCGGCCGCACTGGTTGCTCTCAACCGATACCGCGAATGGCTGCAGGCTGCAGTCGCGACAGCCCGGCCGGACACTGCGATCGGCCGCGCCGCCTACCTTTATTTCCTGCGGAATGTCGCCCTGCTGCCGCACGACCCCGAATCGCTCCTCGCCCTGAGTCGCCAGGAGTGGGCGCGCGCGGTGGCGTTCGAGGCCTACCAGCAGCAACGACTCGCCGGCCAGCCCGCCGCACCGATCTTCGCCAGCGCCGACGCCCAGATCGCAGCGGAGAAGACAGCGGAAGCAGGGATCCGGAACTTTCTGGTCGCGCAGCGCATCCTCAGCGTGCCGGAATGGCTGCACCACTATCGAAACCTGCTGCTGCCGGCCTACCTCGAGCCGCTGCAGGACCTCGGCGAGACGGACGATCTCACCGGACCGTCGCGGCTGGACCAGGATGGTGTGAGCTACATTCGTGCGCCGCGCCTCGATCTTGGCTTCTTCTATCTGTCGACGGCGCGCGATCCACGCCCGATCATCGTGCACGAGGGTGTGCCCGGGCACTACTTCCAGCTCTGTCTAGGCTGGCGCCATCCTGACCCCCTGCGCAGGCATTACTACGATTCGTCGGCGAACGAAGGCATCGGTTTCTATGCCGAAGAGATGATGCTGCAGGCCGGCTTGTTCGACGACGATGCGAACACCCGGGGCACGATTTACAGCTTCATGCGCCTGCGGGCACTGCGCGTCGAGGTCGACGTCAAACTCGCGCTCGGGGAGTTCAGCCTGCAGCAGGCGGCAGACTACCTGGAGCGGACCGTGCCCATGGACAGAGCCACTGCGCTTGCGGAGGCTGCCACGTTCGCAGGTACCCCCGGCCAGGCGATCTCGTACCAGGTCGGCAAAGTACAGATCACCGGGCTGCTCGCCGACGCACGCCGTGCTCAGGGGCCGGCATTCTCGCTGCTCGCATTCAACGACTACGTCTGGCAGAACGGGAACGTGCCGATCGCGCTGCAGCGCTGGGAACTGCTCGGCGATGCGGCTGACGTGCCCGCGGTGGCAGCGCCACCGGGCACGGCACGCGGCGATCGCGAGTCGACCCCGCAATGAGCCGCGCAGCCACGCCGAAGACGGCTCAATCGAAATTCACCCCAGGACTACTCGTGCACCATGCAGGCGCCCTGGCAACAGTCACGGCCTGTGCTCTCGCGACTTCGCTTGCACTGAGCGCACGCGCCGCACCACCAGAGGGTCCTGCTGCGGGCCCGGCCAAGAAGCTGACGCTCGAGCGTCTGTACAGCCTGCCGTGGATCATCGGCACGCAGCCGCAGGACCCGCAGTGGTCCGGCGACAGCCGCCGGCTGGCGTTCCTGTGGAATGACGAGGGCACGAACTTCTACGACGTCTGGGTCACCGACGTCGCGTCCCAGAGACCGCAGCGCGTCACGTCGATGCCCCGGCCTACCTCGCCCGACCAGCCGGGCACCGAC
>Ga0181519_10000415_pt1 | contig 39639 bp, 32 predicted proteins | sample PEATcosm2014_Bin_26_FD_121102 | JGI IMG/M metagenome (GOLD analysis project Ga0181519, IMG submission 121102) | Peatland microbial communities from MTU Mesocosm Facility, Houghton, MI, USA - PEATcosm2014_Bin02_10_metaG | ecosystem: Environmental > Terrestrial > Soil > Wetlands > Peat | place...
ATGAATTCCGCCGGCTACGAACTCGACAGCGAGGAAGGCCCGTATAACAGCTTCCGGGTCTATCCGGACGGCAATACCGGCCACCGGCCGCCGGTCAAGGGCGGGTATTTCCCGGTGGCGCCGGTCGACAGCGCCGGCGATCTGCGCGCCGAGATGCTCTCGGTCATGTTCGATATGGGCCTCAAGGTCGAGAAGCATCACCACGAAGTGGCGCCGAGCCAGCATGAGCTGGGCGTCGTCTTCGATACGCTGGTGCGCTGCGCCGACGGCATGCAGATCTACAAATACGTCATCCATAACGTCGCACACCAATACGGCAAGTCGGCGACCTTCATGCCGAAGCCGATCAAGGGCGACAATGGCTCGGGCATGCATGTCCACCAGTCGATCTGGAAGGAAGGCAAGCCGACTTTCGCTGGCTCGGGCTATGCCGACCTGTCGGACACGGCGCTTTATTACATCGGCGGCATCATCAAGCACGCCAAGGCGCTGAATGCCTTCACCAACCCGACGACCAACAGCTACAAGCGGCTGATCCCGGGTTTCGAGGCGCCGGTGCTGCTGGCCTATTCGTCGCGCAACCGCTCGGCCTCATGTCGCATTCCCTACGTGTCGAGCCCGAAGGGCAAGCGCGTCGAAGTCCGCTTCCCGGACCCGGCGGCCAACCCGTATCTGGCCTATTCGGCGATGCTGATGGCCGGTCTCGACGGTATCCAGAACAAGATCCATCCGGGCGAAGCGATGGACAAGAACCTCTACGACCTGCCGCCGGAAGAGCTGAAGAACGTGCCGACCGTGTGCGGCTCGCTGCGCGAAGCCGTGGGCTGCCTCGCGGCCGATCACGACTTCCTGCTGAAGGGCGACGTCTTCAGCAAGGACCAGATCGAAGCCTATATCGAACTGAAATGGGAAGAGATCTACGCCTTCGAGCACACGCCGCACCCGATCGAGTTCCAGATGTACTACTCGGTCTGAAGCCGGTTCCGATGCAAGACACCCCGCCGGAGCGATCCGGCGGGGCCGAATTTCAGCCCTGGTCCCGCGTGAGCCGAAACGCCGCGACGGTGCCCAAGGCGCCGGCCGGCACGAAGGCGGCGAAGAGCCAGAGCGCCGCTCGATGGGCCTCCGGTGCTGCCACGCCTTCGGCCAAGCCGGCCGCATTGGCGACGATGCCGGCAGCGGCGGCGCCGATGGCGTAGCCGATGATATGCATGCTCGACACGGCAGCGGCGGCAGCACCGCGCTCGGCCGGCGCCGCACCCCCGACGATGCGCTTCACCATGAAGGCCCAGCCTATGCCGAACCCCGTGCCCTGCGCCGTCAGGCAGGCGACGATGCCGAGGATCGATCCCGTCGGCACCGCAACGGCATAGCCCAGCGCCCCGAGCGCGATGAGTCCGGCACCACAGCGGATCAGATGCGGTTCGCGGCGCGCCGGTAATTCGGCGGTCGCCGCGGCGGCCACCGACCAGGCGATCGCCTCGACCGCGACGAGATAGCCCGATGTGAGCGGGCTGGTGCCGAACAAGAGCCCCAGCAGCAGCGGACCATAGGTCCCGAACGGCGTCGTCGCCGCCGCGAGCGCCAGCACCATCAGCAAGCCGTTGCCGACCGGGCTGCGGAGATCCAGGGCGCCGGACGGCAGGAGATGCCGGCTCTGCCGACGATCGCTCCAGGCAAAGGCGCCGAGGCCCGCCAGCCCCAGGAGGCCCAGCACCCCCGACCAGGCGCTGCCGGTCGTGGCGCCGGCGGCGGCGATGCCGAGCGTACCGGCGACCAGCAGCGCCAAGGGCACGGGCGCGGCGCCGCCGGTACCGTGCGTCGATGCCGAGGCGCGCCGCCCGAGCAGCAGGCCGGCCGCGGCGACCAGAGCCAGCGCTTGCCCGGCAAAGACCCAGAACGCCCAGCGCCACAAGCCCGCCTCGGCGAACAACCCGCCGATCAGCGGCCCGCACAGCGCCGAGGCGCCCCAGATCGTCGAGACGATGACCAGCAGCCGCGGCCAGAACCGCTCCGGAAAGATCGCCTCGATGGCGACATAGACCAGCGCCATCAACCCGCCGCCGCCGAGCCCCTGCAGCACCCGGCCGAGCAGCATTACCGCCATCGAGGGGCTGAGCGCGCTGATGGCGCAGCCGATGCCGTAGCACGCAGCCGCCGCCATCATGGCGCCGCGCAAACCCAGTTGCTTTGCCGCGAACCCGGCCAAGGAAGCGGCCAGGATCGAGCCGAGCAGATAGAGCGCCGCCGCCCAATTGATGAACACGACTCCGCCGATCTCGGCGACCGCCTTCGGCATCACGGTTGCAACAAGGAGCGAGTCCGCGGCGTGCAGCCAGACGCCGAGGCAGAGCAGGATGAATTTCGGCAGTTCGGCCGTCGCCGCCAAGTCGCGCCAGCCGCTTGCTGCCATGGGCCGGGTCATGCTATCTCCATAAAACAATCTATCTGTTGTTATATTTTCCGGCGCTTTTGGCAAGCGTCCTCTTGTTAAACTGCGCGGAAACCGCCTTGCCCACCACCCGCGATCAGCTCCTCGAAAGGCTCAAACTGCACGGCCCGGCCCAGGCCGAAGCGCTGGCCGACGGGCTCGCCGTCAGCGCCCAGGCGGTTCGCCAGCTCTTGGCAAAGCTGCTCGCCGCCGGTCTGGTCCGTTATGAAGACCGCTCCGGCGAGCCCGGGAGGCCGAAGCGATTCTGGTCCCTGACTTCTGACGGGAATGCGCGGTTCCCCGATCGCCACGCGGAACTGACGGTGAGCCTGATCGCGGCAATCCGCGCGGAGTTCGGCGAGGCGGGGTTGGACCGGCTGATTGCCCGGCGGGAAACGGCGGCGGCGGCGAACTACCGGGCGGCGCTGGCGGCGCCCGATACGCTGGCGGCGAAGGTCGCCGCTTTGGCCGCGCTGCGCGATGGCGAAGGCTATATGGCGCGCTGGCACGAAACGGCGCCGGGATTCGTCCTGGTCGAGGACCATTGCCCGATCTGCGCGGCGGCCAGCACCTGCCAGGGCTTTTGCCGCTCGGAGCTGACCCTGTTCCAAATCGCGCTCGGCCCGGATTGCACGGTCGAGCGAACCGAGCACCTGCTCGGCGGCGCGCGGCGCTGCGCCTATCGGATCACGCCGCGCGAGAGCCCGGTCAGTTGAGCCGCGCGCGCGGCGCGTTTTCGCCGAGACCGTAGGCGGCGCCGACCTGTTCCAGCAGGCGGCGCAGCTCCAGCTCCTCGACGGCATCGCGGCGCATCAGCGCCTTGACGATCGGTTCCTGCATCAGCTCGTTCAAGCTCGGTTCACGGCAGCCGCACAGCATGATCTTCTCCCTCCCAAAGATATGTCGGCGGTGACGGTCGCTGCATGCGGCGGCGTGCGTGGGGCGAGATCGCGGCGTTTTCGCGACGAAATGCGGCTAGTTTTGGGCGATCGGCCGCGGCCGGCGATGATCGTCCAGCGCCACATAGACGAACAGACCCTCCGTCACCTTCTGGCGGTCGCGCCCGACGCTGCGCCGTACCCAGCTCTCGATTGCGATCGTGACTGACGTCCGGCCGATTCGGACGATGCGGCAATAGCAGCTGACTTCGTCACCGATCATGACCGGCTGGTGAAATTTCATCGCATCGATCGCGACGGTGGCGACGCGGCCTTGCGCGCATTCCTTGGCCAGCACGCCGCCGGCCAGATCCATCTGCGATAGCAGCCAGCCGCCGAAGATGTCGCCATTCGGATTCGCATCGGCCGGCATGGCGATGGTGCGCAAGGTCGCCTCGCCGGGCGGTCCGGGCGGGGCTGGGTCGGTTGATGCAGGCAATTGATTCTCTTCCTGTCTTCTATCATTTTCCGCGGCTCGGCGGGAATCCTTGCCTCCCCGGAACGCGGCCCTTAGTGTCCCGGCCATGACTGACCTGTTCGAGAACGCCGGACGCGACCCCAACCGTTACACGGCCGAGGATATCGAAGTCCTGGAAGGGTTGGAGCCGGTGCGCCGGCGGCCCGGAATGTATATCGGCGGGACGGATGCGCGCGCATTGCATCATCTGGCCGCGGAAATCCTCGACAATGCGATGGACGAGGCGGTCGCCGGCCATGCCAGCCGGATCGAAGTCGAGCTGGCCGCCGATTACACGCTCACGATCCGCGACAATGGCCGCGGCATTCCGGTCGATCCGCATAAGCAATTCCCGGGCAAGTCCGCGCTCGAAGTCATCCTGACCGTGCTGCATTCCGGCGGCAAGTTCGGCGGCAGCGCCTATAAGACCTCGGGCGGGTTGCACGGCGTCGGCGCCTCGGTGGTGAACGCCCTGTCCGACCGGATGATCGTCGAGATCGCCCGCGACAAGCAGCTCTATCGCCAGGAATATTCGCGCGGACTGCCGCAGACCGCGCTGGTCACGGTCGGCGCCGTCGCCAACCGGCGCGGCACCAGCATCAGTTTTCACCCCGACCCGGAAATCTTCGGCGCCGAGCTGCATCTCAACCCCGGCACGCTCTACCGCATGGCGCGGTCCAAGGCCTATCTCTTCAAGGGCGTCGAGCTGCGCTGGAGCTGCGCCGAAGGCGTGCCTCTGCCCGACGGCGTGCCGGCCAAGGACGTGCTGCATTTTCCCGGCGGGCTGGCCGATTACCTGGCCTCGACGCTCGAAGACCGGCCGCTCCTGACCGCGACGCCCTTCACCGGCGAGGTCGAACTGGCCGATTCCGCACGCGTCGAATGGGCGATCGCCTGGCCGGAAGACGGCGACGGGTCCTCTTCATATTACTGTAACACGATCGCGACCCCGGATGCCGGCACGCATGAGGCGGGGTTGCGCACGGCTCTCACCCGCTCGCTGCGCGCCTATGGCGAGATCGCCGGCAATCGCCGGGCGGCCCAGATCGCCGCCGAGGACGTGGTCGGCGGCGCGGCGATCATGCTGTCGCTGTTCATGCGCGAGCCGCAATTCCAGGGCCAGACCAAGGACCGGCTGGTCTCGCCGGAAGCGCAGCGCCTGGTCGAGATGGCGGTCAAGGACCGCTTCGACCATTGGCTGGGCGACGACCCGAATTCGGCCAAGGCGCTGCTCGACAATCTCGCCGACAAGGCCGAGGAGCGGCTGCGCCGGCGCCAGCAGAAGGAGCAACTGCGCAAGACCGCGACGCGCAAGCTGCGCCTGCCCGGCAAGCTCGCCGATTGCGCGCGCGACAGCGCCATCGGCACCGAGATCTTCCTGGTCGAGGGCGATTCCGCCGGCGGCTCGGCCAAATCCGCGCGCAACCGCGACACCCAGGCGATCCTGCCGCTGCGCGGCAAGATCCTGAACGTCGCCAGCGCCACCAGCGACAAGCTGCGCGCCAACCAGGAACTGGCCGATCTGGCACTGGCGCTCGGCTGCGGCAGCGCCAAGCATTACGACGGCGCAAAGTTGCGCTACGAGCGGGTCATCATCATGACCGACGCCGATGTCGACGGCGCGCATATTGCCTCGCTGCTCATGACGTTCTTCTATCGCGAGATGCTGCCGCTGGTCGAGAACGGCCATCTCTTCCTGGCCCAGCCGCCGCTCTACAAACTCACCGCCGGGGAACTCCGCCTCTACGCCCGCGACGACGCCCATCGCGACGAGCTGACCCGCACGCGCTTCAAAGGCAAGAAGGTCGAAGTCAGCCGCTTCAAGGGCCTGGGCGAAATGCCGCCGGCCGATCTCAAGCTGACGACGATGGACCCGGCGACCCGCACCTTGCTGCGTGTGACCAAGGCGGATCTGCGCACGGCGGATCTGGTCGAGAGTTTGATGGGACGGAAGCCGGAGCTGCGGTTTAACTTCATTACGGAAAATGCGCAGTTCGTGCGGGATCTGGATATTTGAGGGGTTTTCGAGTTTCTTGTCATTATTAGAAATAAAGCGACATTATTCTAGCCGTCAACAAGCTCGACCCTCTCCGGCTTCGCCTCCAGCAGGAAACTTCAAAAGGCTGCCGATCGGCCCGGGCCTCGCCGGTACCGCGCGCAAGGGTAACGTTCAGTGCCCACCGCCGCCGACCCCAGCCCGGACGGCGGAGTTTGCAATCGAGCAGAATTCCGCGTTCTGGGCGAAGGCGAACGGGAACTGAGATCCCGTCCTGGGACATGAGAGGGCGACGGCTGTCGACCGACGCCGTCGCGCCCCCGGCGCCATGCGAGCCTGCAAAGCAAAGAAGGATCGAGATCCGTGTCCGGTTCGCCCAAGATGTCGGCATCCTCTCCGCTTCGAACGAAATCATCTAGAATTCTTCCAGAATATCTGGCGTCAGCCGGGGTCGAAGCCCGATAATCGGCAACTCTGCTGCTTTTCACGCAGTGGTGATCGGCGGCGGGCGGCGATGGGCCAAGCTTCGATGCTGACAAGCAGCGGTTCTCGACTATGATCCCGGCCCGAACGTCGGCGCTGTTCTTGCCCGGCGACGACAGGAGACCGTCCATGTTCACGACCCGCCCCGAACTCCGCGGCACCTTCGGCGTCGTCGCCTCGACTCACTGGCTCGCCTCGTCCGCCGGCATGGCCGTATTGGAACGCGGCGGCAATGCGTTCGACGCCGCGGCGGCGGCCGGCTTTGTCCTGCAGGTCGTCGAGCCGCATCTGAACGGCCCGCTGGGCGAGGCGCCGATGCTGCTCTGGGACGCCAGAACTCGGCATGCCCAGGCGATCTGCGGCCAGGGCGTGGCGCCGCAGGCGGCAAGCGTCGCCGCCTACAAGGCGCTCGGCCTCGACCTCGTGCCCGGCAGCGGGCTCCTGGCGGCCTGCGTGCCGGGCGCCTTCGACGCCTGGATGATCCTGCTGCGCGACCATGGCACCTGGCGGCTGCGCGACGTGCTCGACTTCGCCATCACCTATGCCGGCGCCGGCTATCCGATGGTCGAGCGCATCGTCCGGACGATCGGCACGGTCCAGCCGCTGTTCGAGTCAGAATGGCCGAGTTCCGCCGCAATCTATCTGCCGCATGGTGCCCTGCCGGTGCCCGGCAGGCTGTTCCGCAACCCGGTCCTGGCCGGGCTCTATCGGCGGCTGGTCGACGAGGCCGAAGCGGCCGGCGGCGACCGCGAGGGCCAGATCGAGGGGGCGCGGCGCGCCTGGTCGCAGGGTTTCATAGCCGAGGCGGTCGACCGCTTCTGCCGTAACGTCGAGGCGATGGACACCTCCGGGCGGCGCCATCGGGGACTGCTCACCGGCGACGACATGGCGCGCTGGCAGGCGCCGGTCGAGGCGCCGATCAGCGGCGACTACCATGGCTGGACCGTCCTGAAATGCGGACCCTGGAGCCAGGGGCCGGTCTTCCTCGAAGTTCTGGCGATGCTCGCACCGCTGCCGCTCGGCGAGATGGATCCGCTGGGCCCGGATTTCGTCCATTGCGTGACCGAGGCGCTGAAACTCGCCTTCGCCGACCGCGACGCGTGGCTCGGCGATCCGGATTTCGCCGATGTGCCCCTCGACGCGCTGTTGTCGGCTTCCTATGCCGCCGAGCGGCGCGAGCTGATCGGCGCCGGCGCGTCGCTTGAACAACGTCCGGGGCGGCCGGATGGGCGGGTGCCCGTCATGCCGACGCGGCCCGATCTGTCGGCATGGCGCGGTGCGGGGACGCTCGGCGCCGCCGGCGAACCGACGACTGCGCGCATGGGCGAGGTCGCCACCGCGCCCTCCGGCGGCACGCGCGGCGACACCTGCCATATCGACGTCATCGACCGCTGGGGCAATATGGTCTCGGCCACGCCGAGCGGGGGCTGGCTGCAGAGTTCGCCGGTGATACCGGAACTGGGCGTATGCCTCGGCACGCGCGCGCAGATGTTCTGGCTCGATCCCGCCGTGCCGAACGGCCTGGCGCCGGGCAAGCGGCCGCGTACGACGCTGACGCCGTCATTGGCATTGCGCGGCGGCGAGGCGCAGATGGCCTTCGGCACGCCGGGCGGGGATCAGCAGGAGCAATGGTCGCTGCAGCTGTTCCTGCGCCATCTGCATCACGACTATGATCTGCAGGCTGCGATCGACGCGCCCGCCTTCCACACCGAACACATGGTCAATTCATTCTATCCGCGCGCGGCGCGGCCGGGCAGCCTGGTGCTGGAGAACCGCTTTCCCGTCGCGACCATTGCGGCGCTGGAGCGGCGCGGTCATCTGGTCGAGACCGGCGATCCTTGGTCCGAAGGACGGCTCAGCGCCTGTGCCCGCGAACGCGACGGCGCGGACTGGCTGCTCAAGGCCGGCGCCAATCCGCGCGGCATGCAGGGCTACGCGGTCGGGCGCTAGGATCGATGCGCTAGTTCGGGCGGATGGGAGCACCGGGGACGGGAACCGCACGCGCTTGCCAGCGCGGCAGGCGCAACGAGATCGCGGCCAGCCCGGCCATGATCAGCGCCATGCCGCAGAGCCTGGACAGACCGAACCCTTCGCCATAGACCAAGGCTGCGGCCCCCGCGCCGAAGGGCGGGATCAGCAGTGCGAAGGGCGCTACAGTGCTTGCCGGGTAGAGCTTCAGCAGGTAGTTCCACATGCCCCAGCCGGCCAGGGTCGAGAGCACGCCGAGATAGAGGATCGAGGCCAGCCCGGCGAGGCTCGGATGACCGAGCGACTGGACGATCGCCTGCGGTCCTTCGAAAATCAGCGACAGCACCAGTGCCGGCGCGATCGGCACGAGGCTGGCCCAGATCACGAAGCGGAGCATGTCGACCTTGCCGAGGCCGCGCACCATGATGTTGCCGCAGGCCCAACTGGCGGCCGCGCCGAGCGTCAGGGCCAAGCCCAGATAGCTGGCGTCGCCGCCGATGCCGGTGGCGATCACAACGAGGCCGGCGAGCGCCAGCGCCATGCCCAAGCCCTGGCGCGCCGTTGGAATTTCGCGCAGGAACAAGTTGGCGAACAGGACCGTGAAGAATGCCTGGCTCTGCATCACCAACGACGCCAGGCCCGGCGGCATGCCATGCGCCATGCCGAGGAACAGCAGGCTGAACTGCGCCGTGAAATGGACGATCCCGATCAGCACGATGCGCAGCCACGGCACGGCAGGGGGCGGCACGAACAGCGCCGGGATCGCGGCCAAGCCGAAACGCAATGCCAGCAACAGGAACGGCGGATAATCCGTCAGCCCGGCCTTGATCGGCACGAAATTGAAGCCCCAGAGCAGGGCGACCATGACGGCCAGGGCGAGATGGGCAGGACGCATGATGGCGCAAAGCCTGAACCGCGGCGCATGCCCGGGCAAACGCGGTTTCTGCGGGCACGCCCGCGCTCACGGCATGGATCGAACTATCGGCGCGCGAGTGCAGGCATCCGCCCGGCCGGCGTCTCGACCAGGCCGCTCGATCGCTTCACCCTTCGGCGGCCGATAGTCGCCACATTGCGATGTCGCCTGCGCTGTGGAAGTCGGTGACTTTGAAATTGAGCGCCAGAGCTGCCGAGATCCGCCGCTGCCGGCGTCGAGACGGTCAATTTGCTCTGCGCGGCCGCCCCGATTCCCGTTCAAGGACGCGCAAGACGCCGATCAGCGCGGAGGTACAAACCGGTGCCGGAATAAACCGACTGACGATCAGCCGGCAACGTCATGCCTGAGTAGATCTATTTCCGGGCGTTACACCAAGGCGGCGGCGACCCATTGCGCCCAGGCCAGCGCCTCCCGGTCGGCACCCCGGCGCGCGACGATCTGAATGCCGAGCGGCAGCCCGTCCGGACCCGATCCGGCCGGCACGGTGACGCAAGGGAGATGCAGTGCCGTCCAGACCAGATTGAAACTCGAATCGCCCGTCGAAGCGAGGCCGGGCGGCGCCTGTCCGGTCGCGGCCGGGGTGACCAATATATCGAGATCGGCGATCTCCGAAGGAAAGCGGCCGCGCAGCTCGATGATGGTTCGGCGCGCTTCCGCGTACTCCGCCCCCGATGTCGCGAGGCCGCCGGCGAGCAGGGTCTGGAGGCCTGCGCTCAGCAGCGGCGCGGCCTGCGTCAGCTCCCAGCGCAGGGCGCGGGCGGCTTCATAGTACATCACCAGCGGGACCGCTTCGACCAGGCGATCGAAATCGGCCGGCAATTCCCGCTCTTCGACCGCGGCGCCGGCCCGGGTGAGCGCCGCGGCGACCCGCGGTATCAGGGCTTGCGTTTCGGGCAGCGCCTTGTCCCAGGCGGGCGAGCGGCACAGGCCGATCCGCGGCGCACGGTCCGGCCGCTGCTCGGGATCGCCCAGATCCTGTCCCGACACGGCGCCGGCGAAGAGGGCGCAATCGGCGACGCTGCGCGCCATGATGCCGATTGTGTCGAGTTCGTCCGAGATGAGCTTGAGGCCGCCGCGATGGATCATGCCGAAGCTGGGCTTGTAGCCGACGATGCCGCAAAAGGCGGCCGGCTTGATCGTGCTGCCCAGGGTCTGGGTGCCGAAGGCCAGCGGAAAGAAGCCGTCGGCCACCCCGGCCGCCGAGCCGCTGCTCGACCCGCCCGGCGTATGCGCCAAGGTCAAGGGGTGCCAGGTGGGGCCGGGGGTGCGGACGGCAAATTCGGCGGTGACGGTCTTGCCGATCACGATGGCGCCGGCCGTGCGCGCGCCGGCGATTGCGGCCGCGTCGGATTTCGGTTGCCAGCCGTGCCAGATCGGCGAGCCGTAAGCGGTCGGCATATCCGCGGTATCGAACAAATCCTTCACGCCGATCGGGATGCCGTGCAACGCGCCGGGTAGCGCGGCGCTGCGCCGGACCTGATCGGGATCGATGAAGGCGAAGGCGCCGACGGCGCCTTCACGCAAGGCGATCCGGTCGAGACACGCGTCGAGCAGATCCCGCGGATTCAGCCGGCCGGCGTCGATGGCGCGGCGGGCTTCGGATGCCGTAAGGCGCGACAGTTCAGCCATTCGATCCCATGGTTCAGGCGACCTTGGCGCGGATGAAATCGCCGAGCTTCCGAATCGCCTCGCGCCCTTCCTGCAAATGCGGGAAGTAGAAATGCCAGGAATGGACCATCTCGTCCCACACGTCGAGCACGCTGTCGACGCCCTGTTCCCGGGCCTTTCGGTCGAGCCGCCTGGCGTCGTCGAGCAGCATCTCGATGGCGCCGACCTGAGTCAGGAGCGGCGGCAACCCGGTCAGATCGGCATAGAGCGGCGAGGCCAGCGGCGTCTTCGGATCGCGCTCGCCGAGGTAGTACCGCGCCATCTCAAGCAGCATCGCCTTGTCCATCGACGGGTCGAGCCCGGCCAGCCCATCGATGGAGTCTCCGGTATGGGCCAGGTCGAGCCAGGGCGAAATCAGCACTGCCGCGGCCGGCAGGGGCAGGCCGGTGTCGCGGGCACCGAGCAGGATGGCCAAGGTCAGCCCGCCGCCGGCCGAATCGCCGGCCACGACGAGTTGCGCCGGTTCCTGGCCGGCTTCGATGAGCGCCCGATAGGCGGCCAGCCCATCCTCGACCGCCGCCGGGAACGGGTGCTCCGGCGCCAGGCGGTAATCGAGGACGATCAAGGTCGCCCCGGCGGCATCGGCGATCTCCGTTGCGAGGTGGCGATAGAGCAGGGGCGAACCCAGAACATAGCCGCCGCCATGGAGGTAGAGCACCGTGCGGCCCGGCAGCGAGCCGGCGACGACGACGCGCTCGGCCGGCACCCCGCCGATCTCGACGGGGACGATCGAGACCCCCGCCGGCAGATCGGCGATCGGCGTGCTGCCGTCATAGACCTGGCGCAGGGCGGCGAGATCGAGCGGCCCCTCGATGCGCTCCGCTTCGATCATCTTGCGCACGGTCTCGATATCCCGGCTCGGCATCAGCGCCCCCGCAGCGTGGTTTCGACGAAGGGCATAGCACGGCGGACGGGAATGTCACGGGGCTTTGCGATGATTGGTGCGGGTTACCCGCAACGCCGATAGTTCTCGACGCGGGTGAGGCGATCGAGCACCCGGGCGGGTGATCGGGGTGGTTCGCGTTCGGTGCCGTGTTGTTGGGCAAGCTCCGGTTCGACGCGCTGGCGCCATCCAGCCGCTTCGTCGTCGTCACATGCCGCGCAGGCGAGGCAGATGACGGATGTCGGTGGCTGCACCGGCTGAAACAGATCGTGCGCTTCGCCACGGTTTGCGTCGCCGGTTCCGGATCAAGCCCGCGGTCTGTACGGTTGCTTTGACATCTATATTTCTCGTTCAGACTGCAAAACTCGGCTTGCAGTGTGTATTAGCCTGGGCTAAATCTCCATTCTCAATGGTCCGGTGCAAGCCGAACAAGGATGGGCAGGAAATGGCTGATCTACTTCTCATGGAACGTCCGGGCGCACGGCTCGATTTTCGCACGCTGACCCACACGAGGATCGACAGCCTCGAGCGGCTGCGCGCCGCGGCCCAGCTAGCGGTCCAGATCGAGATGACGACGATCCCGGCCTATCTGACGACGCTGTATTCGATCGCCGACCGGACGTCCAACGCCTACCAGACCGTGCGCAGCGTCGTCGTGGAGGAGATGTTCCATCTCAACCAGGCGGCCAATATCCTGGTCGGCGTCGGCGGGCGTCCGCGCCTGACCGGCTCGGCCGTGCCGGTCTATCCGGCCTATCTGCCGTCGGCCAATACCAAGCAGACACCGTATATCGGCCTGTTCCGCGGATCGCCTTCGGTGTTCAGCAACGTATTCATGGCGATCGAGACCCCGGCGCCGTTCACCGCCCCGCCGGAGGGCAAGAACTACCAGACCATCGGGCAATTCTATAAGGCGCTGTGGGACGGCATCTGCCTGTGCGTCGAACGCTTCGGCGAGCGGGCGGTGTTCCGCCAGGATCCGAAGGCGGCGCAGCGCACCGATATCTATCTCGGCAAATTCGGCGGCCGGCCGGTCGAGGTGGTGTCGAAGGATACCGCCTGGGCCGGCATCCAGCAGATCGTCGAGCAGGGCGAGGGCGCCGTCGATCCGACCCGCACGATCGTGCCGACCCAGCCTTTCGGCTCGTACAATCATTACGGAATGCGTCCGGACGGCACCTACGGCCCGATTCTCGGCACGCCCTACGAGCTGTCGCACTACTACAAATTCATGGTCATCGCCAACGCCCCGGATTTCCCGGCCACCCTGCCGATCATCTCGAACCCGAAACGATCCGATTTCCCGCCCGAATCGGAGGTCGCGAAGGCGCTCGACACGTTCAACCTTGCCTATAGTGTGATGTTGAAGAGCTTCGAGGCTGTGTTCAGCAGCGGCGTGGGCGACAGCGGCCTGTTCTTCAAGACCACCCTGCCGATCATGTGCGACGGGATGCCCGGCCTGGCGGCGATGCTGATGAATACACCGCTGTCGCCCGACGGCGATGCGTCGGTCGGACCCAATGCCGCGCCGACCTACGAGTATATCGAGACGGCGACTCTGGGCGGCGTCATCAGCGCGCTCGACGAGTTGGGGTCCGGGCCGACAGCCGGCGGGATCGGCAGTTTTCTGCAGAGCGGCTTTCTGCCGAGCGGCGCGGGCGCGACCGCCGCCGTGCCCGACCGTACCGCGAAGGCGCGGGAAGTGGCCGGCACGTTCCGGAAATTGCAGCGGATGGCGCAGAGCGCCGGCTTCGATCTCTAACGCCGCACGCGCAGCAGCCTGGCCGAATTCGAGGGGGTTCCCATGTCCGCGACCGTCTATTCGATTTATCCCGCCATCGGCATCGCCCGCGTCGGCAATGCGCCTGATGCCTTCTATATCGGCCCGGAGGTCGAAGCCGGGCTGCCGACCACGCTCGACGGCCAACCGATCGGCCCCGACGGGTTTCGCGACGCGCAAGGGCGGATGCTGCGCCAGGCGGCGCGGTTCCGGCTCTACCGCTCCGATGGTACGACGGTCGAGGAGGTGACGCTCGCCTCGTCCGGCATCCGCAGCATCGAGTGGCAGGTCCATCTCGCCAACAAGAAGTCGAGCTGGTACGAGTTCCAGACCAGCAAGGGCGAGGACGGCTATGCGCCGAACCATCCGCTGCGCAATGCCGGCAAGACCGGTAAAGCGGAGCGCGAGGCGCTGATCATCGATCCCGGCCCGCGTTCGGTCGCGGGGCGCTCCGCCGGCCCGGTGGCGTTCTCGCGCCAGACCATTCCGCCGGGCTATGGCGGCAGTTTCCCGCCGGAAAATCTCCAACCCTACGGCATCGACACGCTGGGCGAATTGCGCACCGATGGCGAGGGTAGGCTGCTGCTGCTGGGCGGCCTCGGCCGCTCCGGCTCCGACGTAGCGCCGCCGGCGATCGCGCAATACGCGAATAACGACGGCTGGTGGGACGACACTTCGGACGGGCCGATCACGGCGATCGTGACCCTGAGCAATGGCGAGACCATCACGGTGGCGGATGCCTGGGTGCTGGTCGGGCCGCCCGGCTATGCCCCGCAATTGCCGAATCTGGTGACGCTCTACGACACGATCTTCGATATCGCAGTGCGCAAGCAGGGAGCGTATCCCAAGATCTTCGCCGATGAATTCTGGCAATCCGGGCCGGACGGCTACAAGCCGTATTTCGACACCGACATCAAGCCGATCTTCGAGCGCGGTGCGGGCTATCCCTGGGTCGCCGCGATTCCGCCCAAGCCGCATGATTTCGACTTCGCCAGATTGGCCGATCCGGACCCGATGCTGAACCGGTTCCGGCAGTATTACCTGCACGCGATCCGCCCGCCCGGCGACGAAAACGTGTTGATCAACGCCAAGAGCGGCGTCACCGCGATGCCCTATCTCGCCGGCGACGATGCGCTCGGCGCCTATACGCCGGGTGTGGTTACCGCGGCCACCTCGAAATATCTGCGGCTGACCGACACGCAGTATTTCATGCTGCAGCAATGGGCCGACGGCCATTTTCACCCCGGCGCCGCGCCGGAAGCGCATCCGGGCGAGGCGATCACCCGCGCCGTCCTGCAGAATTGCGTCGGCGGCGCGTTTTCCCCGGGCATCGAAATGACCTGGATCTCGCGCAATCCCGCGATCTATGACCGGCCGTTCCGGATCAAGCACCGGCGCGAACTGCCCGACCCGCTGAGCCTCGGTTTCGATCCCGTTCCGGGCATGGAGCCGGGCGACATCTGCCGCTACATGGCCGTGCCGTGGCAGGCCGATTTCAACGAATGCTCGTCGCAACCGATCGAGGGCCGGATTCTCTGGTGGTGGCCGGCGCAGCGCCCGGAATATGTCTATCTGCCGCCGACCGCCGGTGCCGCCAAGGCCATGCCGGATGAGTCGGTCGGCCTGCAGGTGCCGTGGATCGGCACTGATTTCAACCAGAACGCCTCGACCTACATCATGTTCTCCGACGATCTCGACATGGTCAAATTGTGGGACCAGCTTGGCTTCGTCTATAAATTCGATACGCCCGGCGGCGCGCGATTCTATGAGGTCGATCGTCGCTTGCCGCGCGACGACGTCCCGCACACTGCGCCGCCGGCCTATACCGACCCGAAACTGCACGACAAGTAGAGGCGTGCCGAGCACCGGGTGCGTTCCGTGCGGCCGCACCGGTGCCGGAAGCGTGTAGGCGTTTTCGGATAATTCTGCGGCCAATCCACGCCCGCTGTGATTACATTTGCTGGAGACAAGGACAATCGGGGCGGCGAAACGATGCGCAGATTGGTATTGGGTATGCTCGGGCTGGCGATGGCGGCGGCGCCGGCCGGGGCGGAGGAATTGCCAATGGGGCCGTTGCGGCCGGATCAGGAGGCGTTCCGCGCGATTTATAAGGAACTGGTCGAAACCAATACGAGCCTGTCCGTCGGTAGCTGCACGCTCGCCGCCGAGCGCATGGCGGCGCATCTCAAGGCGGCCGGCTTCACCGATGCCGAAGTATCGCTGTTTTCCGTGCCCGATCATCCGAAAGAAGGCGGGTTGACGGCGATCCTGCCGGGCACCTCGAACACCGCCAAGCCGATCCTGCTGCTCGGGCATCTCGATGTGGTCGAAGCCAAGCGCGAGGATTGGACGCGCGACCCCTTCACCTTGATCGAAGAGGACAATTACTTCTACGCCCGCGGCTCGGCCGACATGAAGGCGATGGATGCGATCTGGGTCGACGCGCTGTCGCGCTTCAAGCAGGAAGGCTATCACCCGAAACGGGCGATCAAGCTGGCGCTCACCTGCGGCGAGGAGACGACCTACGCCTTCAACGGCGCCGAATGGCTGGCCAGGAACCGGCCGGATGCGGTGTCGGCCGAATTCGCCTTGAACGAGGGCGGCGGCGGCCGGACCGACGGCAAGGGCAAGCTCGTCGTCGAGACCCTCCAGGTCGGCGAGAAGGCAGCGCAGAATTATCGCCTCGAAACCGTCAATCCGGGCGGCCACAGCTCGATCCCGATTCGCGACAACGCCATCTATGAATTGGCCGATGCGCTCGCCAAGCTGCGCGACTACGAGTTCCCGGTGAAGATGACGGAAACGACGCGGACATATTTCGCCGAAGTCGGCGCGACGCGCGGCGACGAGACCGGGCGCGCCATGATCGCGCTTTCCAAGAATTTGAACGACCGCGAAGCCCTGGCCATCGTTGACCGCGACCGCTCCTATCACAGCATGCTGCGGACGACCTGTGTCGCGACACTCCTCGATGGCGGCCACGCCAACAATGCGCTGCCGCAGCGGGCCGGCGCCAACATCAACTGCCGGATCTTTCCCGGCGAGAGCGTGGAAGCGACGCAGGCGGCACTCGCCGCCGCGATCGGCGATCCCAAGGTGACGATCACCGCCGTCCCGCCGATCCGGCCGATCGCGGTGCCGCCGGCGCTCGATCCCAAAGTGGTCGAACCGGCCAAGCAGATGGTGGCGAAATATTATCCGGGCGTCCCGCTGATCCCGCAGATGTCGACCGGGGCGACCGACGGCATCTTCCTCGAAGCGATCGGCATCCCGGTCTACGGCGTCCCCGGTAGCTGGGGCGACCCTGACGGCAACGGCGTGCACGGGCTGAACGAACGCAAGGGCGTGCGCTCGGTTTATCTCGGCCGGGATTTCCTCACCGATCTGATCAAGCTTTACGCCGACGCCGAGTAGTGGCGCCGGCTGCCGGTGAGCGCGGCTAGAGATAGGGCAGCAGCAATCTGGCGCCGGCATCGCGCAGCTGCACCGCCAGCGGCCGGCCGGCGACTTCCGTGCTGCTGAAGCGCCGCGCCCGCTTGCCGTCCATCAGCCGGTCGAGGGTCGCGGCGACGGCCTCGTCGTAGATTTCGACATTCAGCTCGAAATTCAGCCGGAAACTGCGCGTGTCCCAGTTGGCGCTGCCGATCAGGCCCCAGGCGCCGTCCACCGTCATGAGCTTCGAATGCTCGAAAGGCGGCGGGTTGCGCCAGATCCGGCAGCCAGCGCTCAGCAGCGGGCCGATCTCCGCGCCGACCGCCCAGTCCATGACAAGGTGGTTGCTGCGTTCGGGCAGGATGATGTCGACTTCGACGCCGCGCATCGCCGCCAGCGCCAGCGCCGTGATCAGCCGGTCGTCGGGCAGGAAATACGGCGTCATGATCCGCACCGTGGCGCGCGCGCAGGCGATGGCCTGCAGGATCAGCATTTCGATCTTCTCGACATCGAGGTCGGGCCCGGAAGTCACGACGCGCGCCGTCACCGCGCCCGGCGCGGCCAGTTCGGGAAACCAGGCGGGTCCGTCGAGCTCCTCGCCGATCGTAAACGCCCAGTCTTCGGCAAAGGTCTCGACCAACTGGGCGACGAGCGGCCCTTCGAAGCGGAAATGCGTGTCGCGGACCGGGTGGCGGGGCCGGTCGCCGAGCAGATTTTCGGCGCCGATATTGAGGCCGCCGGTGAAGCCGATCCGGCCGTCGATGCACAAGATCTTCTTGTGCGTGCGAAGATTGAGGAAGGGCATGCGCCAGGGCAGCAGCGAATGCAGCAAGCGGGCAACCGGCACGCCCTCGCGTCGCAGCGCCCGAAAGGCCGGAGAATTGAAATAGCCGCTGCCGACGCCGTCGATCAGGACGCGGACCGCGACGCCGCGGGCTCGGGCGGCGATCAGCGCCGCAATGAAGCGGTCGCCGGCAGCATCCGCCCTCAGGATATAGCTCGACAGGGCAATGCTGGCTTGCGCGTCGGCGATCGCCGCCAGCATCTGGGGATAGGCTTCGTCGCCTTGGACGAGCAGCGCCACGCTGTTGCCCCGGACCGCCTTGCGCCGCGTTAGGCGATGGGCGGCGTGGTCGAGCGCTGCGAAATGATCGAGGCGCAGATGATCCTCGACCGGCGCATGGGCCGCGGCCGCGATGCGCGGTTCAGGGCGCAGCCGGCGTGCCCGGCGGACGACGCGATTGATGCCGAAAATAAGATAGAGCAGCGGGCCGAGGAGCGGCGAGAGCCAGCCGACGCCGATCCAACCGATTGCCGCGCCGACATCGCGCTTGGTCAGCAGCACATGGCCGGTGACGGCGAGCGCCGTCAGCACATGCAGGACCGCAATGACATCCGTTCCGGTCTCACCCAGCACCGTCGACTCTCGATCATGGAAACCGGCGCCGGCTCCTGCGTCTTCGACCCGTCCGGCGGCAGGTCAAAGCCATCCCGGGACCGGAGCATGACGCGTCCCGCGGCGCCCGCCAAGTCCCGCGGCTGCCCCCCGAATCGGGCACGGGTACCCACGCACGGCAATTCGGCGCTGCGCTGGTATGATCCGCAGCCGCATTTATGGTACGAATTAAGAAAAAATTAACTATGATTTTCGGACCAAGCTCCTAGGAAAGTTGAACAAAAGGGATATTAACCATGTGGGATATTGACGTCGGAAGAACTTTGGGAGATTAAGGACTTGTTTACCAGAGACACATGCAACACGAGGAAAACTCGTCGGGGGCAGGAAAAATGAATATATTGATGGAGCCAATGGGGGCACGTCGCCGCCGTGCGCCGGAAACCGCCCGCGTCATCAATCAGTGCGTGGGGCGGCGCGTCCGCACGATCCGCACGGCGAGCGGACATTCCCAGGAGCATCTGGCGCAGATCCTTGGCCTGTCGTTTCAGCAGGTGCAGAAGTTCGAAAGCGGGGCGAGCCGCATTTCGCCCGACAAGCTGTTGAATATCGCGCGCCATTACGACATGCCGATCGCCTGGTTCTTCGAGGAAGTGCCGACCGATCTGCTGCCGCCTTCGGCAGTGGCCGAGGCCAAGAAGAGCACTACCCAGAACAGCCATTACCGGCTGCGGCTGGAAGTCGGACGCGAACTGCAATACGCCGATGACCGCCTGCTCCGCCCGCTGCTGGAACTGCTGCGGAGTTCGCACCGGCTCGACACCGAGGGCGTTGCCTGAGGCGAGGCTGGTCCGGCTGGCCTCAGGGTCACATCAGGGAACGGGTCAGGCGGATCAGCGCGCTGATTTCGCCGGGGCTGACCCGGTTCTTGCGCCGAAAGCCGCAGCGCAGGCATTCGTGCTGGACGAAGTAGTCGCCGGCTCTGAGTTCGCTGCCGACCGGCCGCATCAAGCCGCCGCATTCGGCTGCGCGGTCGCCCGGCGCAATGTCGACATGTTTGCTGTAGAGACAATCCGGGCAATGGTTCGTATACCCATTGCCGGTGACGGCGCGGCCGCAGTGCTCGCACAGAAAGTTTTCGATGGTCCGCTGAAATTTACGCATTCCGCCCGCCGTTGCGCCCTCGGCCGATCACCTCGGCCGGCACGGTGAATATCAGGCCGAGTTCCGACGCAAATCAAGTTTGCCTTGGCCGGATCCGTCGTGATCGAGAAATGGCAGCAACCGTTCGAATACCGCCTCGAACATGGCCGCAGTCAAGCGGCCGGTATTAGTATTGTAGCGCGAGCAATGATAGCTGTCGGCGAGTGCGAGTCCGGACGGCAGGGCATGGATTGCGCCATGGGCGAAGGGATATGCGGCCTGGCGCAGGCCGAGCGCGGCCAGCACCTGCTGATGCGCGATCTGCCCGAGCGCGAGCACGGCACGGAGCTGTGTCAGACCGGCCAGTTCCTGCTGGAAATAAGGGCGGCAAGCAGCGATCTCCGCCGGCAGCGGCTTGTTCTCCGGCGGAACGCAGCGTACGGCGTTGGTGATGCGGCAGCGCTTGAGTGTCATGTCGTCATCGGCCCGGCGGTCATAGACGCCGTCGCTCAAGCCGAATTTTCCGAGGGTTGCATAGAGCAGATCGCCGGCATAGTCGCCGGTGAACGGCCGGCCGGTCCGATTCGCGCCGCGCAGCCCAGGCGCCAGGCCGACGATCAGCAGCCGTGCATCCGATGGCCCGAATGACGGGACCGGGGCATTGAACCAGTCGGCAAAGGCGGCGCGCTGATCGTCGCGGAACGCCGCGAGCCGAAGGCAGCGCCGGCAATCCCGTGGCGGCGCGCCTTCGACGTCTGACCTTGTCAAGGCGGGTCAGGCCAGGCTCTGGCTGTCGCTCCGCCCGGTCGGATGCGCCGGTTGTGCACTGCCATGCTCGTCGCGGTGGGCGTGGATGCGCATGATGCTGGGCGCCAGTTCCTGCAGCTCCATGAAGGTGTCGGCCTGGCGCCGCAACTCGTCGGCGACCATCGGCGGCGACGAACGGATCGTCGAGACCACGGTGACGCGGACGCCCTTGCGCTGAATGGCCTCGACCAGGCGGCGGAAATCGCCGTCGCCGGAGAACAGCACGACATGGTCGAGATACTGCGCCATCTCCATCACGTCGATGGCCAGCTCGATGTCCATGTTGCCCTTGATCTTACGGCGGCCCATGGCGTCGGTGAATTCCTTGGTCGGCTTTGTCACCATGGTGTAGCCGTTATAGTCGAGCCAGTCGACGAGCGGACGGATCGGCGAATATTCCTGATCCTCAACCAGCGCAGTATAGTAAAACGCGCGGACGAGATGGCCGTACTCTCTGAAAACGTCGAGCAGCCGGCGGTAGTCTATATCAAATCCAAGCGCGCGCGCGGCGGCATACAGGTTGGAACCGTCGATGAACAGGCCAATTCGTTCCTGTGGATAAAATGTCATTGCCGAAAAACTCCAAACATGCCAACGAACCTATCTCGGCCACCGTGGCTCGAACTAGTTAATTTTAGTTGAATGGCATGTAATAAGTGGCGAATTTGTTGCAACCCCTGGATCCTTTGGCGAATGCGTGACGGCATGATACTCGTGGCGCTGGGCGCCAATCTTCCGAGCCCGGTCCACGGCGCCCCGGTGGCGACGATGACGGCGGCGCTCGCCGCCATGGAGGCCCGGGGGCTCGCCGTCGTCGCGCGCTCGCCCTGGTACGAGACGGCGCCGGTGCCAGTGTCGGACCAGCCATGGTACGCCAATGGCGTCGCCGCCGTTAACTCTAACTTAGAACCGGCGCCGCTTCTCACGCTCCTGCATGCGATCGAAGCGACATTCGGTCGCGTCCGCGAAGCGAGGAATGCGGCCCGGATCCTCGACCTCGACTTGTTGGCCTTCGGCGATCGGGTCGAGGTCGGCTGGCCGATATTACCGCATCCGCGTCTTCACGAGCGCGCTTTCGTCCTGCTGCCGTTGCGCGACGTGGCGCCGATGTGGCGCCATCCCGTGACCGGCGCCGATATCGGGTCGATGCTGGCCGGCATCGGGAGTGCGCAGCCGACGCGCTTGCTGGCGGCTTCTGCCGGGCAGCCATGAATCAGGCATGGTTGCGCTGCCGTCGGCCGCGTCGTATATCTCTAGACCCTTTCAAATCCGGCGGGTTGTCAGACGATGGCGCGGGTAACGGTTGAAGATTGCGTGATGAAGGTGCCGAACCGGTTCGAGCTGGTGCTGGTGGCGGCGCAGCGGGCACGCGACATCGCCTCCGGCACGCCGATCTCGGTCGACCGCGACAATGACAAGAACCCGGTCGTGGCGCTGCGCGAAATCGCAGATTCGACGATCGAGGTCGCGGTGCTGAAGAACGCGCTCGTCACCGGTCTGCAGAAGCAGCCCGAGGTCGACGAGCCGGAAGAGGATCGGGAGCTGACCATCGGCGAGCAGACTTGGCCGCGCGGCGCCGGCGAAGCCGCGATCGACGACGAGCTCAAGGAGGATATGCTGTTCGCCGGCGACGAGGAGGGCGGGGCGGATGTCGAGGGCGATGCGGACTCGGATGCCGAACTCGACGATCTCGCCGACGACAAGCTCGAGCTGCCGGACGAACTCGCCGACGACGACCTCTGAACGTCGCGGCCGCGCGTCCGCGGCAGCCGACCGGCCATGATCCGGCAATTCGAACTGGTCGAGCGGGTCAAGGCCTATGACCCGAACGCCGACGAAGACGCGATCAACCGCGCTTACGTCTTCGGCGTGAAGGCGCACGGGTCGCAGAAGCGCGCCTCGGGCGACCCGTATTTTTCCCATCCTGTCGAGGTCGCCGGCATCCTGGCGCAGATGAAGCTGGATGCGGCGTCGATCATCACCGGGCTGCTGCACGACACGGTCGAGGACACGGTCGCGACGCTGGACGATATCGAACGCCTGTTCGGCAAGGACATTGCGCGGCTGGTCGACGGCGTAACCAAGCTCTCGCGCATCGAGCTGCAATCCGACCAGACCAAGCAGGCCGAGAATTTCCGCAAGCTCGTGCTCGCCATGTCGGAAGATATCCGCGTGCTGTTGGTGAAGCTCGCCGATCGGCTGCACAACATGCGGACGCTGCATTTCATCAAGGAGCCGGAAAAGCGCCGCCGGATCGCGCGCGAGACGATGGACATCTATGCGCCGCTGGCCGAGCGCATCGGCATCCATCGCATGAAGGACGAACTCGAAGACCTGGCCTTCGCCGTGCTGCAGCCCGAGGGCCGGGACAGTGTCATGACGCGGCTGGCATTCCTGATGGAGCAGGGCGGCGGGCTGGTGAAGCGCGTATTGGCCGAACTGCAGACGACGCTCGATGCCGGCGATCTCGCGGCAACCGTCACCGGCCGCGAGAAGTCGCCCTATTCGATCTGGCGCAAGATGCAGCGCAAGAATATCGGCTTCGAGCAATTGTCCGACATCATGGCGTTCCGCGTCGTCGTCGACAATGTCGGCCAATGCTATCAGGCGCTGGGCATCATCCACAGCCATTATCCGGTCGTGCCGGGGCGGTTCAAGGATTACATCTCCACTGCGAAACCGAACGGCTATCAATCGATCCATACCGGCGTGATCGGGCCGGAGCGCCAGCGCATCGAGATCCAGATCCGCACCCGCGAGATGCACGAAGTCGCCGAGCTCGGCGTTGCCGCGCATTGGCAGTACAAACAGGGTGCGGCACGCACCGAGGGCCGGCAATATCGCTGGCTGCGCGAACTCCTGGACATTCTGGAGCATGCGTCGAATCCCGAGGAATTCCTCGAGAACACCAAGCTCGAAATGTATCAGGACCAGGTGTTCTGCTTCACGCCGAAGGGCGATCTGATCGCGCTGCCGCGTGGTGCCACGCCGGTTGATTTCGCCTATGCCGTCCATAGCGAGGTCGGCGACACCTGCGTCGGCGCGAAGCTCAACGGCCGGATCGTGCCGCTGCGCACGGCGCTGACCAATGGCGATCAGGTCGAGATCATCACCTCGAAGGCGCAGACGCCGTCGCCGACCTGGGAGCGCTTCGTCGTCACCGGCAAGGCGCGCGCGCGCATCCGCCGTTTCATCCGCGGCCAGCAGCGGGCGCAATATATCGACCTCGGCAAAGAGATTCTGGCCAAGGCGTTTCGCCATGACAATCTGGATTTCAGCGAAAAGGCGCTCGAAGCGGTCTTGAAGATCTTCGCCGTGGGTTCGGTCGACGATCTCTACGCGTCGGTCGGCGAAGGGCTGATCACCAAGGGGGAGGTGGTCGCGGCCGTTCATCCCAACCGGACCGAACCCAAGACCGCGAAAATTGTCCCGCTGCCGCGCAGCCGCCGGCCCTCCGACAATGCCGTGCCGATCCGCGGCCTCATTCCCGGCATGGCGGTGCATTATGCCGGCTGCTGCCATCCGCTGCCGGGCGACCGCATCGTCGGTATCGTGACCACCGGCAAGGGCGTCACCATCCACACCATCGATTGCGAGACGCTGGAGAGCTTTGCCGACACGCCGGAGCGGTGGCTCGACGTGGCCTGGGACGGTCCCGATGCGGCGGGCGGCCATGTCGGGCGGATCAGCGTGATGCTCGGCAACGAGCCGGGCAGCCTGGCGAGCCTGACCACGGTGATCGGCAAGAACGACGGCAACATCACCAATCTGCGAATCACCAACCGGTCGCAGGATTTCTTCGAACTGCTGGTCGATATCGAGGTCCAGGACGTCAAGCATCTGCTCAATCTGATCGCCGCGCTGCGCGCCACGCCGGTGATCAATTCCGTCGAGCGCGCGCGCGGTTAGGGGCCGGGGCAGCCATGGCATTCGTGCACCCGCATCTGCGGCTCGGGGTCAATGTCGACCATGTCGCGACGATCCGGAACGCCCGCGGCGGCCGGCATCCGGACCCGTTGCGCGCCGCCAGGATCGCCTGCGCCGCCGGGGCCGATGGGATCACCGCCCATCTGCGCGAGGATCGCCGGCACATCACCGACGCCGATATCGAATTGTTGCGCCACGGGATCGACCAACCGCTGAATCTCGAAATGGCGGCGACCGAGGAGATGCTGGCCATCGCGCTGCGGAATCGGCCGCACGCCGTCTGCCTGGTCCCGGAGCGGCGCGAAGAGCGCACGACGGAAGGCGGCCTCGACGTCATCGCCGGGCACAATCACCTGGCGCCCTATGTCGCGACGTTGCGCGGCCACGGCATTCGCGTCTCGCTGTTCGTGGCGCCGGAGCCGGCGCAGCTCGATATCGCCGCCCGGATCGGCGCGCCCGTCGTCGAGCTGCACACGGGCAGCTATTGCCACGCCGAAGGCGCTGCGCGGTCGACCGAGCTGGACCGGCTGCGGCGCGCGGCGGCGCATGCGCATGCGCTCGGCCTCGAAGCGCATGCCGGGCACGGCCTCGATTTCGAGACGGTCGGCGCCGTGGCGGCGATCCCGGAATTGGCCGAACTCAATATCGGGCATTTCCTGATCGGCGAGGCGATCTTCATCGGCCTGGAAGCGGCCATCGTGGCGATGCGTGCGGCCATGGACGAAGCGCGCCGGGGCGACGCGCCGTGATCGTGCTCGGCATGGGGTCCGACCTCATCGATATCACGCGCATCGAGAAGACGCTGGAACGGTACGGCGCGCGGTTCGTCGAGCGTGTGTTTACGCCGGTTGAGCGCGCCAAATCCGATCGCCGGGCTGCGCGAGCGGCCAGCTATGCCAAGCGCTACGCGGCCAAGGAGGCCTGCTCCAAGGCGCTCGGCACCGGGTTCCGGCAGGGTGTGTTCTGGCGCGACATCGGCGTCGTCAACCTGCCGTCCGGCCAGCCCACCCTGGCGCTCACCGGCGGCGCCAAGGCGCGGCTCGATGCGATGACGCCGGCGGGCATGCGGGCCGAGATCCATCTTACCATCACCGATGAGCCGCCGCTGGCCCAGGCCATGGTTCTCATCGTCGCGGTGCCGGATCCGTCATAGTCCGAAACCCCCGTGACCCCATGACGCTCGATACATCGCTTGACGCGACCGGGCCCGGCCTGCTTGATGGCCGCCTGCCGCTCAGGATTGCCCGGATACCGAAAGAATGACCGAAGACGCGAAGAAGCTGGCTGTCTCCGCCTCCACCCAGCCGGCGCCGTCGCAAACGGGACAGGCCCAATCGGCCAAATCCGCAGCGGCCAAGAGCGGGACGGCCAAGGCCGGCAAGGTCAAGAAGGAAGAAAGCTTCCTCGATATCGTCCGCACGGTGGTGTCGGTCATAGCGATCGTGCTGGTCGTGCGGACCTTCGTCTTCGAACCGTTCAATATTCCCTCCGGCTCGATGAAGCCGACATTGCTGGTCGGCGATTTCGTCTTCGTCTCGAAGTTCAGCTACGGCTACAGCAAATATTCCTTCCCGTTCTACAACCCTCCGATCAAGGGGCGGTATTTCGGCCGCATGCCGGAACGCGGCGATGTCGTGGTCTTCCGGCTGCCGCGCGATCCGTCGATCGACTATATCAAGCGCATCATCGGCTTGCCGGGCGACCGCATCCAGATGATCGACGGCGTCCTGAACATCAATGATCAGCCCGTCAAGCTGCAGCGCATCGAAGACGGTTTCGATACCGACCCGAATATCGGCACCGTGCAGCAGTTCATCGAAACCTTGCCGAACGGCGTGCAGCACCCGATCTTCAAGCATACGGGCCATCAGCCGCTCGACGACACGCATGTCTATACGGTGCCGGAAGGCCATGTATTTGCGATGGGCGACAATCGCGACAATTCTCTCGACAGCCGCGTGCCGAAAAGCCAGGACGGCGTCGATTTCGTGCCTGTCGAGAATTTGATCGGCCGCGCGGAAATCCGCTGGTTCTCCTTCGAGAATCTGGATCCGTGGTGGTACGGTCCGTTCGGCGTCCGCTATGGGCGGCTGTTCACTTGGGTCCATTGACGCCCAATCTCCGATCGGCCGCGCCGTGACGCGCGCGGCGCTCGAGGCCGCGCTCGGCCATCGCTTTACGCGTCCGGAGCTGCTCGAACAGGCGCTGACCCACAGCAGCGCCAGCCATCTGGCGGCACCGAGGCGGGCCGGCGCGCGCAGCTATGAGCGGCTGGAATTCCTGGGCGACAGGGTGCTGGCGCTGGTCATCGCCGATATGCTGCTGGCGGCCTATCCGGACGAGGTCGAAGGCGCCTTGGCGCGCCGCCATGCCGATCTCGTGCGCAAGGAATCCCTGGCCGCGGTCGCCGGCGAGATCGGCCTGCCGCAGCACATCCGGCTGCCGGTCGTCGAGGAGCCGGCGGCGCGCAGCAACCCGAACCTGCTGGCCGATGTCTGCGAGGCGGTGATCGCCGCGCTTTATCTGGATGGCGGCTTCGACGTGGCACGGGACTTCGTCGTCCGCCATTGGACGGCGCGAATGTCGGCGGCCGTCGCCCCGCCCAAGGATGCGAAGACCGCGCTCCAGGAATGGGCACAGGGCGGCGGGCTGAAGCTGCCCTGCTATCGGTTGGTGCGGTCGGACGGGCCGCCGCATCAGCCGCAATTTACCGTCGCCGTCGCCGTCGAGGGTTTTCCGGAAGCGACGGCATGCGGCCCGTCGAAGCGGCAGGCCGAATCCGCAGCGGCGGCGGCGCTGCTGCGCGATATCGGGAAGGCGGGGGCATGACCGACGCTGTGGCGACGCGGTGCGGCTATGTGGCGCTCTTGGGCGCGCCCAATGCCGGGAAATCGACGCTCTTGAACCGCCTGGTCGGCGCCAAGGTGTCGATCGTCTCGCCCAAGGTGCAGACGACCCGCAGCAAAGTGCTGGGTATCCAGGTCAAGGACGGCACGCAGATCATCTATGTCGACACGCCGGGTATCTTCCGGCCGAAGCGCCGCCTCGACCGCGCGATGGTCGCGGCGGCCTGGACCGGCGCGGCGGACGCCGATCAGATCGTGCTGCTGGTCGACGCGCCCGACGGCCTGGATGAGAGCGTCGCGCAGATCGTCGCGACGCTCAAGACCCGGAACTGTCGCGCCATTCTCGCCTTGAACAAGATCGACGCGCTGAAGCTCGACCGGTTGCTGGCGCTGGCCCAGGCGCTCGATGCGGAGGGGATTTTCGACCGTGTGTTCATGATTTCGGCGCTCACCGGCGACGGCGTCGACGATCTCGAAGCGTATCTGATCGCGCGGATGCCGGCCGGTCCTTGGCTGTTCCCGGAGGATCAGCTCTCCGACATGCCGCAGCGCTTGCTCGCAGCCGAAGTGACGCGCGAACAACTCTATCTGCAGCTACATGACGAATTACCCTATGAGGCGACGGTCGAAACCGAGACCTGGGAGGAGTTCAAGGACGGCAGCGTGAAGATTTCTCAGGCGATCTTCATACAGCGCCCGACGCAGAAGGCGATCGTACTGGGCAAGGGCGGCCGCCGGATCAAGAGCATCAGCGAGCGCGCCCGCGCCGAACTCGAAGCCATGTTCGGCCGGCGCGTCCATCTGTTCCTGTTCGTCAAGGTTCGCGAGAACTGGCTTGAAGACCGCGAGCGCTTCCAGGCGATCGGTCTCGATTTCGATTCATGACGGGTTGGCCGGCGGCGTCGGCGCGGGCCACAGATCATAGAGATCCGCCTGTTCGAGATCGCCGGCGCGCCGGCGCCGGCGCGGTACGGCGCTGTCCTCGGCCGGCGCTTCCCGCCATTCCGCGGCGTCGATTTCGCGGCCATGCGTCTTGACCCAATCGTCGAGCGGCTTTTGTACCGCGTCTGCGCCGAAGAAACGGCCGATCGTATCGGGCTCGGTCAAGAGCACGTAGCGGAGCTGCTTCGCCGCGACGAGATCCGCCAGCTTTTCCGGCGTGAGGATTGGATCGGTGCCGAGGAAGCCGCCCATCGCCATGACCGGCTGGCCGGTCGCGATGATCAGCGGCGCCGCCTGGCGCGCATTCGCCGTTGCCGCGAGATAGGTCGCGCCATCGCGATTGCCCTGCAGGAAGGCGAGCAGGCGGGCCGGCGGCTTCTGCTGGATTTCGACATTGCGGGGCCGCAATTCATCGAGTTCATTCGGCGGCGCCAGGAAGGCGATGCTGGCCGACGGCGCCATGACCCCGCCGCGGCCGATGACGACGCTGAGCGCCCAGGCCAGCGGCGTGATCAGCAAGGCGACGACGCCGATCGCAGCGGCGATCGGCGCAAGTCGGCCGCGGGCATCTTCGTTCAGGCGCAGGATCAGTGAAGCGCCCAGGCCGAGCACCGCGACGACCGTGCCGCCGATCAAGCCCTCGAACAGCCAGAGGCGCCAATCCGGCGCACCCAGATAGGGAATTTCGATATAGGCCTGCCAGGCGCCGGTCGCGGCGAGCGCCAGCGGCAGGAGCCATGCGGCCCGGCCGGAGCGCTTGCGCCCGCCGGCCACGCCGATCGCGGCGAGCGCCGCCAGCGGCGGCGCCATGGTCGAGACGTAATACGCATGGAAAATGCCGCCGGCGGCGCTGAGCACGACACCGAAGGTCAGTACCCAGCCGAACCACATCAGCAGCGAAACGGCTTCGGGGGCGACGGGCCGGCGTAAGCGCGCCGCCGACAAGGCGGCGGCGAACCCCACCAGCGCAAGCGGGAGGAGCCACATCACCTGGCCGGCAAGGTGGCGGTTGGCGAGCCGCAGCGGGCCGGCATCGGGATTGTCGAGGTGGTAATAATAGGCCAGCACACCGCCGGCGCGCGCGCGATCGGCCGCCGCCGCCGGATCGCTCGCCGCTTCGGCGCGGCGCTGCCGCCGCGCTTCAGACAGGGCGAAGCGTTCGAGACCATTATGCCCGAGCGCCAGTTCGAGCATCGAATTGTCTTCCGTGCTGTCGACATAGGGCCGGCTGTCCGGGGAGGCGATGTCGTAGGCGACGCACCAGGAGAGCGCGACCGCGACGAACAGCGTTCCGGCCGCGGCGAGGTGCCAAAGGCGGCGCAGCAGGCCGATCGGGGCCGCGTAGAGATAGAGCGCGGCGAAGGTCGGCAGCACCACGCAGGCGGCGAGCATCTTGACGTTGAAGCCGATGCCGACCAGCGCCATCGCCAGCGCCAGCAGGCCGAGACTGCCGCGCTCGACCGCCGGAAGCAGCGCCCAGGCGGCGCCCAGCAGGGTCAGCACCAGGCAGGTGTCCGTGTTGTTGGTGCGGTCGATCGCGACGCTGATCGGCGTCAGCGCCAGGAACAACGCCGCTAGCAAGCCGGCCTCGACGCCGAAGCGCCGGCGCACGAGATGGTTCAGGATCAGGACCGAAGCGACGCCCTCGACCGCCTGCGGCAGCAACACGCTGAATCCGCTGAAGCCCAAGAGCCGGGCGCTCAAGACCTGCGCCCAGAACGCCACCGGGGGCTTGTCGAGCGAGACGAAACCGGCCGGATCGAAGCTGTTGAACAGGAAAGCATGCCAGCTTTCGAGCATGCTGCGCACGCCGGACGCGTAATATTCCGTGCCGTAGCCGTTCTCGTCGAGCCGCCACAGCCGCAAAGCGAGCGCCAGGATGACGATCGCGGCGAGGCCGAGACGTGGCCAAGGGATGGCGTGCGGGTGGGCTGTCTCTCTGTTCACTCCGTCGCTCCCCGATGGTGCCCGGCACGCGGTGCAGGTGCGTGGCCTCGAAATCCTAGCAATGTCCGGTTTCACGATGATTTCGCCGACCGGCGATTTTGTATCCGCCGCTTTTCCGCTAGCCTATACCGATGGAGTGGACCGATCGCGCGATCATCCTCGGAGCACGGCGTCAGGGCGAAAGCAGCCTCATCCTGTCTCTTTTGACGCGCGAGCACGGCCGGCACAAGGGGCTGGTGCGCGGCGGCGCCAGGAGCCGGCAGCGCGGGCTCTACGAAGCCGGCAACGTCGTCGGCGCGTCATGGCGCGCGCGCCTGGCCGAGCATCTGGGCCAGCTCCAGATCGAGCCCGGGCGGTTTCACGCGGCGGCCTTCCTCGACGATCCGCTGCGGCTGGCCTGCCTCGAAGCGGCGGTGGCGATGGCCGAGGCGGCGCTGCCGGAGCGGTCGCCCTATCCCGGGTTGTTCGACAGCCTGACCGCCCTGCTCGAGCGTCTCGACCGTGATGATGGCTTCGCCGTCTGCCATCTGCACTGGGAGCGGCACCTGCTGGCCGATCTGGGCTACGGCCTCGATCTGGCATCGTGCGCCGCCACCGGAACGACGGAGGATCTGGCATATGTCTCGCCGCGCAGCGGGCGCGCGGTATCCCGAACCGCCGGCGCCGCCTATCGCGACCGGCTGCTGGTGCTGCCGCGCCTCTTCGGCGGCACCGGGCGCGACGGCAGCGACCTGGCCGATCTGCTGGACGGGCTGAGCTTGACCGGCAGCTTCCTCGACCGGCATGTCTTCCAGCCGCAACGACGCGGCCTGCCGGAGGCCCGGAACCGCTATCTCGACCGGCTCGGCGCGTTGGTGCGGATGGCATGACCCGCCTTGACCCTGGCGCGGGCGCCATGACTATAACTTGACGAAACCAGCATCAGGACACCATGGCTTCGACGAATCCCGCCGGCGAGATCCGCGACACAGAACTCTATGACGCACTGTCCCAGCGCTATCTCTCCTACGCGCTCTCGACCATCACGGCGCGGTCGCTGCCGGATGTCCGCGACGGGTTGAAGCCGGTGCATCGGCGGGTCTTGTGGGCGATGCGCGAATTGCGGCTCGATCCGGCCGCCGCCTTCCGTAAATGCGCCAAGGTCGTGGGCGATGTCATGGGCGACTATCACCCGCATGGCGATCAGGCGATCTACGAGGCGCTGGTGCGGCTGGCGCAGGATTTCGCCCAGCGCTACCCGCTGATCGACGGCCAGGGCAATTTCGGCAATATCGACGGCGATAACGCCGCCGCCATGCGCTACACCGAAAGCCGCATGACCGCGGTGGCGCAGGCGCTGCTCGAAGGCATCGGCGACGACACGGTCGATTTCCGGCCGAGCTATGACGGCACGAAGCAGGAGCCGGTCGTCTTGCCGGCGCGGCTGCCCAATCTGCTGGCCAATGGCGCAACCGGCATCGCCGTCGGCATGGCGACCAGCATCCCGCCGCATAATCTGGGCGAGCTCGTCGACGGGTTGCGGCTCATCATCCGCCAGCCGGATTGCAGCACGGATGATCTGCTGCAGCATGTGCAGGGGCCGGATTTCCCGACCGGCGGCGTGCTGGTCGAGACGCCGGAGAACATCCGCCAGGCCTATGCCACCGGCCGCGGCAGTTTCCGGCTGCGCGCCCGCTGGACCAAGGAGACGCTGCCGCTCGGCGCTTATCAGATCGTCGTCACCGAGATCCCCTATCTGGTGCCGAAATCGCGCCTCGTCGAGCGCATTGCTCTGCTGCTTGAAGAAAAGAAGCTGCCTCTGCTCGCCGACATGCGCGAGGAATCGGCAGAGACCGTGCGCCTGGTCTTCGAGCCGAAGACGCGCAATGTCGATCCCGAAGTCCTGATGGAGTCGCTGTTCCGGGCCAGCGATCTCGAAACCCGCATCCCGCTGAACATGAACGTGCTCGACGCGAGCGGTGCGCCGCGGGTGATGAGCCTCAAGGAGGCGATGCGGGCCTTCCTCGACCACCGGTTGGAGGTGCTGGAGCGGCGCAGCCGCGCGCGCCTGGCCGAGATCGAGCGCCGGCTCCATGTCTTGAGCGGTTTCCTCATCGCCTATCTCAATATCGACGAGGTGATCCGCATCATTCGCTTCGACGATCATCCGAAAAAAGCGCTGATGGCGCGTTTCGATCTGAGCGACGAGCAGGCCGAGGCGATCCTCAATCTACGCCTGCGGGCATTGCACAAGCTGGAACAGCTCGCCATCGAGAAGGAGACGGCCGAGCTCGAAGCCGAGCGCAAGAAGCTGAACGCACTGCTCGCCGATCCGGCCAAGCGTTGGCAGGCGATCGACAAGGAGCTGGTGCAGCTTGCCCGCGAATTCGGCCGCGACACAAAGCTCGGTGCGCGCCGTACCGAGATCGGCCAGCCGCCGGGCGAACTCGCCATGCCGGTCCATGCCCTGGTCGAGCGCGAGCCGGTCACCGTGCTGTGCTCGGACAAGGGCTGGATCCGCGCTGTCAAGGGCCACAATCTGCCGCTCGCCGACCAGCGCTACAAGGAAGGCGACGGGCCGCGCTTCGCGGTCGAGGCCTGGACCACGGACCGTCTGCTGGTCTTCGCCGATACCGGCCGGTTCTACACGCTCGGCGTCGACAAGCTGCCCGGCGGCCGCGGCATGGGCGAGCCGCTGAAGCTGATGATTGACCTGCCGAACGAGGCCGAGATCCTGACCCTGTTGCCCTATCGCGAAGGCGGCAAGCTGCTGCTGATCGCGTCGGACGGCAGAGGCTTCGTCACCTCCCAGGACGAGGCGGCGGCGCAGACGCGCGCCGGCAAGCAGGTCATGACCGTGGGCGAGGGGGCGAAGGCGCGCTGGTGCGTGGCGCTGGGTTCGGGCGCCGACGCGGTCGGGCTGCTCGGCGACAACCGCAAGCTCCTGGTCCTGCCGATCGAGGAAATCCCGGAGCTGCAGCGCGGCCGCGGCGTGATCCTGCAGAAATACAAGGACGGGGCGCTGGCCGATATGAAGATGCTGACGCTCGCATCCGGCCTGTCCTGGCAGTCCGGCACGCGCAACCGGACCGAGCCGGATCTGGCACAATGGCGGACCGGGCGCGGCACCAGCGGGAAAATGGCGCCGACCGGCTTCCCGCAAAAGCCGGTAAGGTTTCCGTAACCGGAATCCGGCAGATGTGACCAAACCGCCGGCTACGAGGCGGCAGCATGTTGGCGACGATTGCATATTGCGATAAGCCCTGGCTCGCCCATATCGTCCGGGGCCGGCTCGAAGCCGAAGGACTGCTGGCGCTCGTTTCCCACGAGCACCATCTCGGGATGAACCGGGCGCTTGCCACGGCGCTTGGCGGGGCGAAGGTGCAGGCGCCGTACTGCGAGCAGGATGCGGCGTTGGAAATCGTGAAGAGCTGACAAGCCTTCGCCGTGACCGACGAGTTCGAACAGGAAGTCGGACCGATCGAGGGAAGCCGTTGCCCGCAATGCCGATCGACGCGCGTGCGGATGCGGCCGTCGATCGGCTGGGCCGTTCTCGTCGTCCTCTTTTTCCTCGGTGGCGGGGCGCCCTTTCCCGTCCCCGCCCGATCTTATCGCTGCATGACGTGTCGGGCGATATGGCGCAGCGCCGATCGAGCACCGGCTTGACGGCGCCTATGCACCAGTCGGGACTGTCCGGCTGAAGCCAAATGCCCCTGCATCGCGCCGCCGGCTTCGGCCGGCGGCGCGACCAGGTGATCCGTCCCCCGGCGGCGGCTCATGCCGCCATCGGGCGGATCGGCCCCCTCAACCGCCTTGCGCAGCGGCGCGGCGCGCCACTTCTTCCGGCGATAGATCCTCGATATGGGTGGCGATGTACCATTGATGGCCGAACGGGTCGGAGATTCCGCCCGTGCGGTCGCCGTAGAACTGGTCGGCGACCGGCCGGGTCAAGGTCGCGCCATGCGCCACCGCGCGGGCGACGACACCATCGACATTCTCGGTATAGAGCATCAGCGACACCGGCGTGCCGCCGATGTCGTGCGGGTCGCGGGCGCCGCGCTCCGGCGCCTTGTCCGCCAGCATCACCACGGAATTGCCGATCCGCAGCTCGGCATGGCCGACCGTGCCGCCGGGGCCGGGAAAGCGGAACAGTTCGATGGCGCCGAAGGCACCCTTGTAGAAATCGATCGCGCGCGCGGCGCCGTCGATGATGAGATAGGGAGTGATCGAATGATAGCCGTCGGGAATGGGTTTGACGCCAGTCATGATGACGCTTCCTCCTGCTCGTGCGCGACCTCGGAGTGGGGCCGGGCGGAGCGGGAGGATAGAGGGCTGTTCATGTTTTGTACAGTATGAAGTGGCGGCGTCCAAGGTTGCGCGACGCGTGGTGCCGGTCGGTCGGTTCCGGGCGACTACTGTTATGACGGACGGATTGCGCCTCAGCCCAGGCGTCCCTGACCTGAGAAGCTGCGCCGGACTTCTGCCGTTCGGTTAGGTCGTTAGCGGGTGGCTTCTGCCTCTCTGCCGGCACTGCCCGGCACTGCCGTCAGCGTTGGCGCTCAAGGCCGATGTCGCCCGACACCTGCATCCGGCGAGAAGCCCCGCCCTGGTTGGCGCAAGCGGGTACCGAACTCAGGTCCGGGGACATGACCGAGGCGCGCTCGTGGGCGTCAAAAATAACTCCTGCGTCCAAATCAAATGACAGACCGCTGCGCGATCTGACAAAATCTGAACCAGCGAAATGGAGCCGATTATGCGTTGACTCGACTGCGAACGAATGGCGGCCTCAGGAGCATCCTCGGAAAATGAAACGCTTCTGGCTATACGTTTTCGGTATGCTGCTTGGGCTCGCCTTCCTCCTGGCGAGTATTTCATGGGGCGCGCAAAGCGCCTTGCACGAGCGCGAGGAGGCCGAGCGCGGGGAAACCAACTCGCGCGAGGTGCTGCTCGAGGCGGTGCTGGCTCTCTCCGCGCTGCAAGACGCCGAAACCGGCCAACGGGGCTACGTTCTCACCGCGGACGCCAGATACCTTGAGCCCTACAACGCGGCACTGGTCCGCGAGGGGAAAATCATCAACCGGCTTGCCATGCTGACGCTGGATAACGCGCCCCAGCAGGTCCGCGTGGCCGAACTGAACAAGGTTGCCGCGGCGAAGCTTGCCGAGCTCGCTGAGACCGTCGCCCTGGCCCGCGCCGGAAACCAGTCTGAAGCGCTCGCGATCATCCGCACCGACCGCGACAGGGAACTGATGGACAAAGCGCGCGCGATCCTGGCCGCGATCAGCGCCGCGGAGTCCGAGCTGCTGGATAATCGCCATGCCCTGGCCGTATCGGCTGCGGAGCGGAACCACCGCCTGACCTTGGCGTTCAATGCCGTGGGCATCGTAACTCTTCTAGGTGCGGGCCTCGCGACTATCCTGGCACTGCGAACCGGGGGGCGCATCCACAGTTTGGAGGCATTAACCCGGCGGTTGAGACTGCTTGTGGAAGAGGCTCCAGCCGCCATTGCCATGTTCGACTCAGAGATGCGTTACCTTGAGGTAAGCCAGCAGTTCGTCACCGATTACGGATTACGCGACGAGACACCGCAATCCCTGCGTGGCCGCAGCCATTATCGGCTTTTCCCCAAGCTTCCCGAACGCTGGATGGCGCTGCATCGTCGCGTGCTGGCGGGCGAGACGTTGTCCGCTGAGGATGATACGTACACCCGCGCGGACGGGCGCACCGATTGGGTGAATTGGCGGATGATTCCCTGGTATCATGAGGACGGGCTTCCGGGCGGCGCCCTGCTCTTCGCTGAAATCATAACGGATCGAAAGAATAAGGAACTCACACTGGCTCGGAGCGAAGCGCAGCTGCTTGGGCTGCTGGATGCACTGCCGGCGAATATTGCCCTGCTCGATCCGGAAGGGCGCATTGTCATGGTCAATGAGGCTTGGCGTCGGTTCGGCAGGGACGAGGGTCTTAGTTCGGACGACGCGGACATGGTCGGCGCCGACTATCTCGCCGCCTGCATGCCTGCGGCTGCTGCGGGAGATGCGGCAGCCCTCGATGTCCTTGAAGGGCTGCGCAAGATCCTCGCCGGCCGACAGCACCGTCTCCAGTTGGTTTATCCCTGCCATAGCCCGCACGGCCCGGAACGCTGGTTCCATTTCGTCGCCGTGTCGGTCAATTCCAAGACGGGTGCGCCCGTGAACGGCGCGGTGGTGATGCATCTGGACATCACGCAGCGTGTGCTGGCCGAACAAGCTCTGGCGCATAGCGAGGCACGGCTGCGCGGGCTGTTGGATACGGTTATCGAAGGCATCATCCTGGCCACGGAAGACGGCCATATCGTCTCCGCCAATCCTGCGGCCGTGCGAATCTTCGGATATGACAATGAAGAGCAAATGGCCGGCCAGCCGCTGACCATCCTGATGCCGAAGCGTGAGGCGTCACGTCACGATAGCTATTTGGCCCGTCATCGCACGACAGGCGAATCCCGAACGATCGATATACCCGGCCGGCAATTGGTTGGCGTCCACACGGACGGAACCGAGTTTCCGCTCGAACTGGCGGTCAGTTCCTTCCATTCCGGGAATATGCGCTACCTCTCCGGCGTGCTGCGCGATATCACGGAGCGTCAGAAATCCGAGGCGGTCGAGCGCCATGCCGAAAGGCTGGAGCTCCTGGTAAAGCAGCGTACGCGCGAACTGGAGGAGACGCAGGCGCAGCTTATCCAAGCCGCCAAGGTTGAGGTGCTGGGCACCTTGACGGGTGGCCTGGCGCATGATTTCAACAATCTCCTGGGCGTCATCGTTCTCAATCTGGATGTCGCCCAGAGGTTCCTTGCTGACACGGAGCGGGCGAAGAAACTCGTGGTCGACGCCCTGGCGTCCGCGCGGAGCGGAGCGGCGTTGATACGCAGCCTGCTCGCCTTCGCGCGCCGTCAGCCGTTGCAGCCCGCTCGCCTTGCGCTCGACGAATTGGTATCGAGCGTGCGGGACCTGCTGGCCCGCACGCTGGGTGAGGAAATCGAGATCGTCTATGAACATGCGCCCGACCTCTGGCCGGTCATCGCCGACGCGTCCCAGGTCGAAACCAGTCTCCTAAATCTTGCCACGAACGCGCGTGACGCCATGCCGAAGGGAGGGCGGCTCACGATCACCACGCGCAATCAGCGGCTTGATGCCGATTACGCGAAACTCAACCCCCCGGTGGCACCGGGGGATTATGCCATGATTGCGGTGTCAGATATCGGCGGCGGCATGCCACCGGAAGTCTTGGCGAGAATTTTCGAGCCATTTTTCACGACCAAGGAACCAGGCAAAGGTACCGGTCTGGGGTTGAGCATGGTGTTCGGCTTCGCGGCCCAATCGGGCGGTCATGTCAGCGTCTACAGCGAACCCGGTGTGGGCACGACATTCCGGCTGTTCCTGCCGCGCGCGACGGATGACGCCGGCGCGGAGGCCAGCCCCGTCGTAAGTCCAACGATTCCGGAGCGAGGTCGGGGTGAAGTCATTTTGGTGGTCGAGGACAACGTCGCAATGCGGGAAGCCGTCGTTCGGCAGCTTCGATCCCTTGACTATCATCCCCTCGAAGCCAGCTCAGCGTTAGCGGCCGTCGAAGTGCTCGAGACCGAAAAAGTTGCCCTGGTATTCAGCGACGTCGTGATGCCCGGCGGCATGGACGGGTTCGAGCTGGCGGAACGGGTGGCGATGCGATGGCCTTCGGTCGGGGTGCTACTGACTTCCGGTTTTTTGGGCAACCATGGGAGCCGGCAATCCGACGAATCGAAGCTGAAACCAGGGCTTCTCGGCAAGCCCTATGATCTGAACGAACTCGCGCGAGCAGTGCGCAAGACGTTGACGGTCATGAATGTTGACCGCGACCAAGCCTGATCCGTGAAATCTGTACGACGCATCGTCATCGGTCAGGATTGAGCACCGAGGTCAAAAATGAGTAAGCGTATTGTGGCAATCGTCGACGACAATAGAGGGATTCTCTACTCATTTCAGCTTGTGTTGGAAGCATATGGATTTAAGGTGATGGTCTATTCATCGTCCTCTTCATTCCTCGATGATCTGGCAACTCGGCCAGCTTGCTTGATCGTTGATCAAAATATGCCCGGAATGAATGGGTTAGAGCTTGTCGCGACGCTCCGCCAAGGGGAAAACTGGATTCCGGTGATGCTCACAACGGGACTTTGGTCGGCTGACATGTCTGCGAGTGCGGCCCAGCTTGGGATCGAATCCGTGTTTCAAAAACCGGTGGGAGTGGATGACCTCCTTAATTTTGTCGGAAAGTATTGTTGACGGCTGCCGTGGACGTGACCGCGCGCTTTTACTTGTCATATTTTTCTCGATTTTATACAGGCGAGATTTCGCGATTGGGCCATAAACGGTGGTCGCCGAGCGTCGATTTTCCTCGGCGGCGGGTCAGTGCCGGGTTACATTTCCCGCCGCAGTCGGGGCCAAGCTGCCGAAATCGGTGGCTCGGTAGGATCGGGGCGCCGGAACGTTGCTTGTCGGATCAGTTGGACGGAATAATCCCGGATGAATTCGATGCCCAATACCGTCTTCTACAGCCCCATCAACGAGAACGCTGTAGATTATGCACTATCGATCACACGAAACTACCTCGGCCAGTTGAAGCAGCGTGCGGTCGGGTTGGAGCGGGCAAGTGTCCTGGAGATCGGACCCGGCGCCGAATTCGCCGCTGCATTGGTCATGGCGAGCCATGGTGCGACGGTGACCTTGGCCGACCGCTTCCTGGCGCCATGGGACGACAATTTCCATCCGGGCTTCTACAGGGTATTCCTCGAACGTTGGGACGGGCCGAGAGCGGCGCTCGAAACGGTGGTCGCCCAAGGCAGCTACGACAATGTTCTGCGCCTATTGCCGATGTCGGCTGAAAGCCTGGCGCCGATCGCCGATGGGAGTACGGATCTGGTGCTGTCGAATGCCGTGCTCGAGCATGTGCAGGATCTGCCGCGCGTTGTCCGTGAGATGGCCCGGATTTCCAGGCCGGGCGGCGTTCAGGCTCATCAGGTCGATTGCCGGGACCACCGCAACTTCAGCCGGCCGCTGGACCACCTTCTGGTCGCGGAGGCTGAATTCGAGGCCGAGCGCAACCTCAACGGATGCATTCACGGTACGCAAATGCGGCTTCAGGAAATAGCGGAATGTTTTGCGCCGTATTTTTGGATCGACGAAATGGAGCCCAACTGTTTCGCCGAGGTCGGCTATCTCGACGAACTTGCCCCGCGCCTCAAGGGGCGGTTCGCCAAATTTCCCCGCCAATCCCTGCGTGTCACCGGCGGCAGGCTCTGGCTGTCCCGGAAATCGTCGGAAGCGACTATTCGGAATAGCCACATTCCCGCTGTCAAGTCGAGGTGGCGGCAGCTCTTGCGGCGCTTATCCGAACCCCGCCGATGACTGGGGAGAACCGACGGGTCCGATGCGCAGGGCCGGCATCGCGGCTGCGCTCTCCCTTGTCGCCTTTGCCTGAGGTTGTACGGCATGCTTCGTCATAGCCGTTGCGGCACGGCTGAAGCGTTGTAGAAGTTGTGATCTCCGGTTCGGATGACGCCGTGCGGCGGGTCGTTCATAGCGGGCAGAAGCGGTGGCCCGGCACCCGCGAGATCCGGTTCTCGGTGGCCGGCTTCGCGCTTCTGGCTCTTGCTTTCGCGCAAATTCTCTAC
>Ga0181519_10000417_pt1 | contig 39553 bp, 30 predicted proteins | sample PEATcosm2014_Bin_26_FD_121102 | JGI IMG/M metagenome (GOLD analysis project Ga0181519, IMG submission 121102) | Peatland microbial communities from MTU Mesocosm Facility, Houghton, MI, USA - PEATcosm2014_Bin02_10_metaG | ecosystem: Environmental > Terrestrial > Soil > Wetlands > Peat | place...
CGTCGTCGTGCTCGCCGCCGACAGCCTGCTCCGCCTCTTCGACCCAAAGACCCGAACCGCCACCGCTTGATCAGCCGGACAGCCGAAAATCAGCCTTTTCTCGACTTATGAAAGAGGCTCTGGTGTATCGCCAGACTGATGTCACCGACAGGGCGCTATGAAAGCGCGCGGAGCCGCTTATGGCCAACGCACATCAGGTACAGGTGTAGGAGAGTGTATGAAATGAGAATTAACCATTTTGCTCGCGGAAATTGGCGGGCATTCTCAACCGGGACGCTCTCTCATGGTGAAAAGCACCGAAACAAAAAGTAATCGGAAGCACCAGAAGCCTTTTTAGCCAGCGCTTGGCCGGGATTTTCCGGTAGATGACGCCGTTACCATTGAAGCCCGATCGCGTGGGTTTGTCACGCGGGTCGTAGTTTGGTCATTAGTGGCCACGATGTTCTGCTCCGCGGTGTTAAGCCTTTACACAGGCTCGTATACACCACTTGCCGTCACGTGGTCGATCGCGGGTCCTATCGCGGGCTCGATCATTGGCTATTATTTCAAGGATCGGAAGGAAAAGGGATGACCGCTCTGACATTTGCGTCGGGACAGCGGAGTGAAACCAAGGATACGAGCGACGCCCCGGGGCCGGTCAAGTACCGGGTTCAGCTCGATCTGCCTCCGCGCTCCATGGACCGCTTGACTGCGCTCAAGCGAAAGACCGAGGCCGGCTCGAATGCCGAAGTCGTCAAAAATGCCCTTCGGCTGTATGAGGCGCTGATCGCCGAGACCGAGGAAGGGAAGCAATTCCTGACGCGGGACAAGGACGGCGTGATCACGCCGATCCGGCTCTTCCTTTGACGTCCGGGAGCCGCTTGGCTCCCGTCTCCGCTTGCCTATGAATCCGCGTGGGATCCGGGCGCCGATCGGCGCCCGGATCCCACGACCGCACCCTTCACTTCGGCTTCTGGAACTTGTACGCGAACTGATCCGTCTTGCCGCGGATCTCCGGCTTGAACACCAGCAGGGTGTGATCGTCGGCCGGGTTGCGCAGCGCATCGCTCTCGCCGGCGAAGGTGAAGCCGGCCGCAATCACCTGCGTCTTGACGAAACCGGGATCGATCCGATGCAGCGTGTCGGTATCGCGCAGGCCCGAGCCCGCCGCGGCGGCGTGGTCGACCACCACGAAGACGCCGCCGGGGTTGAGCGCCGCCAGGACCTCCCTGTCGAGAATCGCCGGATCGGTCGGCCCCATGAACTTGTCGGGGTAGTCGTGGTAGTTCTGCGAGGTCCAGACGATATCGGCCTTGGTCGGTACCGCGAATTCCGCCGCCGGCTGGATGATCACGGAGACATTCGGATAGGCTTCCGGCAGCTTCTGCGTCAGCTTGACGCCGTCGCCGTCTTCCTTGGCATAGGCCTCCGGCCACACCGCATAGACATGGCCTTTCGGCCCGACGATCTTGGCGAAGAGGCGCGTGAAATAGCCGCTGCCGGGGATGAGGTCGACGACGGTGTCGCCCGGCTTCACGCCGGTGAAGGCCAGCAGCTCGGCCGCCTTGCGCCGCGCATCGGCCTTGGCGTCGTCGGCGCGCAGCGGGTCGGCGAGCGCCGCCGTCACGTAATCCGGAATGCCGGAATCGGCGCGAGCAGCGGTGCCGGCCGCAACCCCCGCCAGCAGGAAAATCGCGGCAAGCCTGTGCATGTTCATCGGATTTCCCTTTCATGCGCGTCGGCGATGCTGCGGCGGATCGCGAGCACATCGCCCTGAGGAATGCCAGCATAGCGGGGGCTGCCCGTCCTTGTCACTGCGACCGGCCGCGCCACCCCCGCCCCACCCCGCCGCCGGGTTTCCCCTCAGAACCCGATCCGCCGGGCGCCGCGGTTCTTCACCGCGGCCTCCTGGTCGAGCATCTCGAGGATCGCCGCATCGCTCGTCCCGGCCGCGCCGAGGAAGCGCAGGCGCTTGGCCACCACGGCGAAATCGCCCGGGGTCAGCCCGTCGATCGCGCGCATCGGCGCCGGCGGCGCCCGGCCGAAGAAGCGCTCGAAGGCGAGCGCCGTCTGCGGGCGGGTCAGCGGATCGAAGCGGATCTTGAAGCCGAAGCGCCGCAGCGCAGCCGGGTCGAGCATCTCCAGGTGATTGGTCGTGCAGGCGAAGGGCAGCGGATGCGACTCGATCGCGACCAGGAGCTCGTTCACCATCGAAACCTCCCAGGAACGGCTGGCGCCGCTGCGGCTCCACAGGAACCCTTCCGCCTCGTCGATGATCAGGAAGCACTTGCCGCTGCGCGCCTCCTCGAACGCCTCCGCGATGAGCCGCTCGGTCGCGCCGACCCATTTCGACAGCAGATCCGAGCCGCGCTTGACCAGCGGCGCGAGCCCGAGCGCCTCGGCCAGATGGCGCGCAAAGGCGCTCTTGCCGGTGCCGGGCGGGCCGTAGAGGCAGAGCGCATAATCGAGCGGCGCCCCCGGCCGGGCGAGCGCCGCTTCGAGGGCGGCCAGATCCGTATCGGCATTGACCAGTTCGGGCAGGAAACGCCCTGCCGCCGCCGGCGCGCGCCGCACCCCCAGCGGCCGGCCGAGCGCCTGCATGACCAGGTCGAGATCCGCGGGCCCGCCTGCGGCCAGCGCCACGGCTTGCGCGGCGCTGGTCATCATGCTGGGCGCCACGTCGTAGCGCCGGGCGAGCGACGCGGCCTCGCCCTCGGCCAGGGCCAGCCCCTGGCGCTCCGCCAGCCCGTGCCACAATTGCGTGCGCGCCCGGACCGGCAGCTTGCGCATTTCGAGGACGAAGCTCATGCGGCGCAGGAAGGCCGGATCGAATTCGTCGATCGCGTTGCTGGTCCACAGCACCGGCACGGCGTTCTGCTCGAGCAGGCGGTTGAAGAACACCTTGGACCCGGCGCGGCGGATCGGGTTGGTGCCGCCGCTGCGCTCGCCGCTCTGCAGCACATCCTCCATCTCGTCGAACAGCAGCAGGGTCCGGCCGCGCCGGCGGGCCAGGCGTTCGGCCAGGCGCAGCGCGTCGAGCCGGCCGTCGCGGCAGAGCTCGTCGCCATCCTCGTCGGCCTCGCCGACCGCGAACAGATCGCAGCCGATGGCGCCGGCGACGGTCTTGCAGAATTCCGACTTGCCGGTGCCGGGCGGGCCGTAGAGCAGGATGTTGATGCCCGCCTGCCGGCGATCGAGCGCGCCGCGCAGCAGCCGCACCAGGAAATCGCGCTCGCCCGCGATATGGCCGAAATCCGCCGCGTCCAAGAGCGGCGCCATCGGCTTGCCGATCAGATGCCGCTCGATATCGCCGAGCCCGTCGGACGGCGGCAGGAGTGCCCGCCGGATCGGATAGGGCACATGGAAGGCGAAGCGCGCGGGGTTGTCGCCGCTCTGCTGCACGAGGCCGAGCGCGCCCAGCGGACCGCGCCGCAGCCGCTCCGCGAATTCGGCCGGCGGCCGGCGAATGGCGAGGCCGACCAGTTCCGGGGAATCGACCGCCCGCGTGCCCAGGAGGTCGCCGCACAGGCCGTTGAAGCGCCAATCGCTGCCGACCTGCAGCACGAAGCGCAGGATCTCGGCATCCAGGGCATCGAGCCCGAGCGCCGCGGCGAAGGCCTCGACATTGCGTGTGGCCGCATCCTCGCCCGGCCCGGCCGAGGATGCGGCAAGGGCGTCGCCGAGCCCCGCCCAGGCGGCCGCGGACAGTGCCCGCGACCCGGCGCCGCGCGAGCCGGTCGCGGCGCGGAAATCGATGCCGGCCACGGCCGCGTTGGTGTGCAGCCAGGCGGCGAGCTTCTTGCCGGCGGGCGAAGCCGGTTCGAAGGCCGCCAGCAAGGCATGAATATAGCGGGCGGCCCGGGCCGCCGACGGAATCCTGGTGTTCATGTCCATCCAGCGTCGCAAAGACGAAGAGCAGCGGCGGCAGCCTGGAAGCCAGGGCCGGCCGGTTGAGATCGATCTTGGAAGGGACGGCCGGCCGCCCTGGCGCCGGCCCGCTGACTAGCGCGGCGCTAAGGCGCAACCAGGAACGGACGGCACGCCCCGGGCACGAAGATTCGTGTCCATGGTTCATGCCTCCATTGTCGTTCGCGTTCGGGCGAACGAGGAGTCGGGTTGCTAGCAGAAGGTGGGGCGGCGATCAAGTGGAAACTTGCCGCCGCCATCGACACGCGGCGCGCGCAATCCGTCGGCGCCACCGGCGGATGGAGCCGATTCCGCCGCACCGCCCTTGCACTGGCGAAGCCCCCCGGGGCAAGGTGAAAAGCCTTGTATCGCCGCGCGGAGACCGCCCTGTCAGCCCTCATTCTCGACCGCGTCACCAAACGTTTCGGCGATTTCACCGCGGTCGATGCGCTCAGCTTCGACGTGCCGGAAGGCTCGATCTTCGGCTTTCTCGGCCCCAACGGCGCCGGCAAGACCACGAGCCTGCGCATGGTGCTGGATCTGCTGCGGCCGGATAGCGGCGAAATCGAGATCGCCGGCCGGAAGCCGGGCCGCGCGGCGCTCGCCGGGATCGGCTATCTGCCGGAGGAGCGCGGCCTCTACAAGCGCATGTCGGCGGTCGAGCTGGTCACCTATTTCGGCATGCTGAAAGGGCTCCACAAGGCGGCGGCCCGCACCGAGGCGGCGGCACTGCTGGATCTCGTCGGGCTCGGCGTCTCGACCGCGCGGCGCATCGACCGCCTGAGCAAGGGGCTGGCGCAGAAGGTGCAATTGGCCACGGCGCTGATCAACCGGCCGAAGCTGCTGCTGCTCGACGAGCCGTTTTCCGGCCTCGACCCGGTCAATCAGCATGTGCTCGAAGAGATCATCCTCGACCGCGCGCGCGACGGCGCCACCGTGGTCTTCTCGACCCATGTCATGCAGCATGCCGAGCGGCTGTGCCAGCGCCTGGTGCTGATCGCGCGCGGCCGCAAGCTGTTCGACGGCACGCCGGTCGAGGCGCGCCGGACCTTGCCCGGCCATCTCGTCCTGACCACCCGGGGCGATCCCGCCGCCCTGCCCGGCGTGATCGAGGCGGTGGCGCTCTCCGGCAATTGCCCGAGCGAGGAGGGCTGGGTGCGCTGGCGCATCACCCTGGCCCCGGGCGCACAGCCCGAAACCGTACTCGAAGCCTGTTTCGCGCGGGGCTTGGTGCTGCGCAGCTTCGACCGGCAGGAGCCCAGCCTGCACGACGTGTTCATGCATCTGGTCGGCGGCGAGACGGCGGAATCCCGGCGGGCGGCGGCATGAGGCGCGCGCTCATCATCGCCCGGCGCGAATATCGCCAGCATCTGCGGACGCGCGGCTTCTGGATCGGGCTGCTGCTGATCCCGGTGATCATGGTGGTCGGCACGGTGATCCCGTCGCTGCTCGATACCGAGCACGGCGGCGATGCGGTGCTGCTGGCCGATCTGTCCGGCCGGTTCCAGCCGGTGATCGAGCAGGCGCTGGCGCGCGAGTATCAGAAGACCCTGCTGCGCCGGCTGTCGATCTATACTCAGGAATACGATCTGCATCCGGAGGCGGCGCCGGTCGATTGGGGGACGCATTCGCTCTGGTACAGCGATGCCGAGGCCGATGCCTTCGTCGCCTGGGGCGGCATCGGCGCGGCGCTGGCGCTGCTGCAGCCGATCCTGCCGGCCGCGGCCAAGCCCTTCGACATGCCGCAGCATTTCCTGCGCCTGCTGCCGTTTCCCGAGACGATCCGGCCGGACCAGCCGAAGCTGCAACTGGACGCGGCCCTCGTCCCGTACCTCAAGACTGAGCCGGAAATCGCGACGGATGACGGGCCGCGGCGCATCGTCGCCGCGGTCGTGCTGCCGGCGGGGCTCGGGCCGGCCGAACCGCAATGGCAGATGTGGACGAATGGCGGCGTCGCCACCGGGATCATCCAGCTGGTCGCCGGTGCCGTGCGCCAGGAGGGGCGCGCCCAGGCGCTCGCCGCCGCCGGATTCGATGCTGCGGCGCTGGCCCGGGCCGAGGCCGTCAATCTGGCGCCGCAGGTGAATTCGCCGCGCCTCGGCGGCACCGTGTCGACCAACGCCGTGCGCCAGCTGATCCCGGTCGGCTGCGCCTGGATGCTGTGGATGACCATCATGATGGTCAGCAACGTGCTGCTGCACGGGCTGATCGAGGAGCGCTCGGACAAGCTGATCGAATCCCTGCTCTCCGTCGTCACCGCGGATGAGCTGATGATCGGCAAGCTGCTCGGCGTTGCCGCCATCGGCTTCACCATCGCCGGGACCTGGACCGGCTTCGCCATCATCTCGATCGGCTTCGCCCCGCCCGATGTGGCGCTGGTGCTGCAGCCGGCGCTCGAACCCTATGCCTCGATCGGCGCCGTGTTCGGTCTGGCCTTCTATTTCATCACCGGATATCTGGCGGTCGCCACGCTGTTCCTGGTGGTCGGCGCGCTGTGCGATTCCATGCACGACGCCCAGGCCTATCTGGCGCCGCTGATCGTCATCCTGCTGACACCCCTGGTGCTGACCCGGCCGGCGATGAGCGATCCGCACGGGCTGCTGCCGGTGATCCTGTCCTGGATCCCGATCTATACGCCGTTCGCCATGCTGGGCCGGCTCGGCACCGGCGTCTCGGCCTTCGAAATCGTCGGCAGCGGGTTGCTCCTCGTGGTTTTCGTCACGGCCGAACTCATCATCGCCGGTCGGATCTTCCGCGCCTCGCTGCTGCGCGCCGGGCAGCCGCCGCGCCTCGGCGCGCTGATCAGCCTCAGCTTCGCGCGCGGGCTCAAATGACCATCGGATCGATTCCGGCGTTCAGCAGGTAGAGGTTGCGCAGTGCCTCGCGGATATTGCCGCCGTGCCGCCCGGTTCGAGCACCCGGTCCCGGGTCAGGTTGAGCGTCAGCTCGGTCATTCTGCACCTCCGGCCGGGCGGTTCTCACGGGATCGGTTGCCGGCGCCGCGTTCTCGGGCGAAGGTTCCGGCTGCGGCCCATGTTCTACCGCGCCATCGCGGCGCCGGTCGAGCGTGGCCGATCCGCTCCGCGGCGGCGCGGTCAAACACCGGACGGTCGTCTCGCGGCTCAATCGGGTCGAATGCGGAGAGGCGGCTGTCAAACCAATGATCGCGGAATGCTGCCGGCCGCGCGACCTTTCCCTGGACGTCCATCCGCTCTTTTCTTTCGGTCGACCGGAGGGGGACGAGCAGCCTTTGAAGGCCGCGCGACGGCGACCGTCGATGCCGGGCGGAACGGCGCCCGATCGCCGTGGTTCGCGTGAAAAACACTTGCCTTGCCGAATGAATTTGGCGAGATTCGGCTTATGACGGGGTGATTTCCCCGTTCCTGGCGGGCTGCACAGTTCGGGTCGCGCCTGCTTGCCGATCGCGCGGTTCCGCGCACGCACTTCGACCAGGCGGGCCATACTATGACAGCCGGGCCGATGCCCGAATTTACGATCGTCGATCGCCGCGCCAGCGCGCCCGGACCCGAGGTCACTGTGCCGGCGGGTTATCGACTGCATGCGCTGCTCCTGGGACATTGTGACGAGCAGGAGATGCGCGATGTTCGGCGCGACCTCGCAATCGATGACGGTGCGGCCGACCGGGTCGTCGCGGGCTGGGAGCGGGCTCGGCGGCTGAACGCCGGCGCGGCGCCGCTGGATCCCGCCGCCGCGCTGGTGCCGGTGCAAAGCGCCGACGCGATCGCCGAGATAACGCGTCTCATGGGGCGGCCCGAGTATCGAGCGGCTTTTCCCGACGGGACATGGGCGCCGGCTCTGGTCGAAATCGGTCAACTCATCCCGGTGCGCCTCAGCCTCGATCTCGAAAGCGCGCGCGAATTCGGGACCACCGATCTCGATCCGGCCGACCCGTTATCGGCGCTGCCGATCTGCTTCGCCCCGCGGGCGGCCGCTCGCTTCGACGTTGACACCGATCGGGCGCAAGAATCGATCACCGTGTCGGCCGCCGATCCTGGTTTGACGGTCATGGGCTTGCGCTACACTCGGCAAGGCGAGAATGGCCCGCTGGTCGTCAGCTTCATGATCGGGGCACCGCCGCCGCTCGTCGTGGTGCTGCGCCATGGCGGCCGGTTGTTCCTGTCGTCCGGGGCGGAGCCGGTCTTTCATCTGATGCAGCGCGGGTTCACCCGGCTCCCCTGTGTCGTGCGGGACGTTGCCAGCCTGTCACATATCGTCGTGCCGGACGCCACGGGATTTCGCGCAGCGGCGCTCCTGGCACCGCGGCCGCCGCTCATCTCGGACTTCGCCGATGAGGAGCTGAGCGTGGTCGCTCCCGGACGGTCGATGCGAAGGGTGGTCCGCATCCGGCCGGACCTGTTCGACGTCGGCATCTGACGCCGATGCGCATTCTTCGTGCAGAGGAAACCGCCGCCGTTGCGGCGGCCATCGATCCGGCGCTGCTGCGGGAGCGCGCCGGCTATGCAGTTGCGCAATTCTGCGCGACGCAATTCACTTTTCGTTCGGTGTGCATCGTGTGCGGCACGGGCGCCAAGGGCGCTGCGGGTTTAGCCGCCGCTGCCGTGTTGATCGGCATCGCCGAAGAGATCGCCCTGCTCGTGCTGGCGGGCGGTATTGCCGAGTTCGACCCCGCGGCAGAGCTGACGCCGCCGATCGAGCCGATTTGGATCGCCGATCCCGCCGGCTTCGACGACCCGGCGGCACAGGCGGCGCTCTGCGCCGATCTTGTCATCGATGCCATCGGCGACGCCGAGTTTCGGTCGCGGCTCGATCCGCGCGCCGCGCGGGCGGTCGCCGCGATCAACGACGCGGCCGGCTTGGTGGTCGCGATCGACAGCCCGACCGGCATCGATCCGGACAGCCGGGAGGCCGTCGCGGCCAGCGGCGGCAATATGGTCTTCGCGCACGGCATCCTCGCGCTCGTCGCCCCGCGGCCGGCGCATGTCTTCGGCGATCTGACCGCCGGTCCGATTGCCATCAACGAACTCGGGACGCAGCCTGCCTTGATTGCCGGAGGCGATCCGATCTCGGTGGTGACCGGCGCCGATGTCGGTCTGGCCTTCCCCCGGCGCGCCTCGACGGCGGTCGAGCGTGATTTCGGCCATGTCCTGATCGTCGGCGGCGAGCGTGGGCGGGCCGGCGCGGCGGCGCTCGCCGGTCTCGCGGCGCTCCATGCCGGGGCCGGGCGCGTCACGGTCGCGTGCCCGCACTCGTCGGCGGCGACGGTCGCGGGGTTCGACGCTTCGCTCCTGACCTACGCTTTGCCGGAAACGCCGGATGGCCGGATCGACGGCGCGACGCCGGATCACCTCGCTTCGCTGCTCGACGGGAAGCACGTGGTCGTGCTCGGACCCGGCCTCGCCGATCGAAGCGAGACGGCCGCCGCCATCCGGCAGCTTGCCGCCGCGTGCCGCGTGCCGCTGGTGACCGGTATCGGCGCCCTTGTCGCCGGGGGCGATGGCGCCGGGGCGCCCTATCGCGTGCTCGTCCTGGATCCGTCGGCCGAGCCGCCCGAGGACGGGATGGGCATGGTCCGGCGCATCGCCGCGTCGCACACCGCCTGCGTTGTGCTGAGGGGGGCCAGATCGTTGGTGGCCGGGCTCTCGGGCGAGCTCTGGGTCAACCTGACCGGCGGTCCGGCCCTGGCGAAGGCGGGTGCCGGCGAGATTCTGGCCGGCATGATCGGCGCGGCGCTGGCGCGCCGTCGCGTCGACGGCGAGACGACGAAAGGTCTCTCAGGAGCGCGCCGGCTGCTCCTGCGTGACCTCGCCGTCGCCGCCGCCGTTCATCTGCACGGCCTGGCCGGCGACTTGGCGCGCGATGCTCTGCACGAGCATGCCGTCGTCGCACGGGACCTCATCGACGCGTTGCCGGAGGCGTTTCGCCTGTGCGATCGGCAGATCGAGCAGGGGCTGTTCTATCTGAACCGATGATTCTATCTGAACCGATGAGGCGCGGCGCCCTCACTTCAGCGCGGTGCGACGGTCAACTCGATGTCGGGAGCGGCATGGGTGACCGCGCCGTTGCTGCCTTGCACTGCGATCTTCAGCGTCGAAGCCGGTATGTCGGCCGGGGTCTTCACGCTCAGCCGCAGCGTGGCGGGAGCGCCGGGCGCGACGGTGGCGGCAGGCGTGGACCACTGGGCCGCCAGCGACGGCAACGCCGCTGCATTCGCAATGGCCGCTCGCACCGTGCCGACGAAGCCTGCGAGGCTGCGGAATGTCACGTTGAATTCCGCCGTCTGGCCGGGCGCGACTGTCCTCGTGGTCGTGTTGACGGCGATCTCGAAATCGCCGGCGCCTTGATAGTCGATCGCCGTTTGCCCCCCCGATTCGGTATCCTTCAGGACGTCGTGATAGGTGCCCAGTTGCCGCAGCACGAACGGCCCGTCGGTGTAGAGTCCGCGACCCGTAGCCTTGAAGGTGAAAGTGTGCACGGTCCCGTCGGGGAAGGTCGAAGTGTCGATGACCCACTCGCCGGGGCTGGCCTTGCCGGTGATCGTGCTTTCGGTGACGCCGACAATCGGTGTCGCGGGCTGGAACGAGGCCGTGATCGCATCCGGCGGCGGGCCGGTCACAACCAGCCGGACCGGCGCTGCCCGGCGCGTCTCGGCGCCCTCGGCGCCCTCGAACACCAGGTCGTAGCTGCCGATCGGCGTCGAAAGCAGGGTCATGACGGTATAGGTTGACGAAGCGATGCCATCGGCCGCCAGCTCGACCGAGGGAATTGACCACGAACCGAACGCCCCTTGCACTTTTTTGAGATCACGCACCGCAGGGGCCACAGCGCCGGCCAAGCCGCCGATGCTCTTGACAGTCACCGTGAAGCGCGCCTGCTGCCCGGCGACGATCGTCTGTTCCGCAGGGGACGCGGCGATGTCGAAATCGCCGCTGCCGGAATAGGATATCTCCGTCGCCGCGCCGGTCGTCTCGTCTTTCAGCCGATCGTGATAGGTACCGAGCTGTCGCGGCACGAAGGGGCCGATGGCATAGGCGCCATCCTCGCCTGCTCGGGCGGAGAGACGGTGGACACTGCCGTCCGGGAAGGCCGAGATGTCGATGATTTCGTCGCCGGCGCGGGTGTTGCCGATAATAGCGGTCTTGGTCACCCCGACCGTAAACGCGGGCGGCGCCAAAGCGGCGGTGAGGCCGGGCGGCTCCGCCGCATTGCCGATCGACGGCTGCAGCAGATGGCAGAGCAAAGCGATCGCCAGGGCCGTGCGGCGGCCGCGCAGCCCGCGGCGCGGGATTGCCGAAACCACGGCCGGATCGGCGATCCGGTTCCGCTTCATCTTGAGGAAGACATCGACACTTCTGAGTTCCATGACGACGCCTTCAATGCCGAATGCCACGAACGGGGTTAGTTCGAACGGGCAGGTTTGCCAGCTATGGTGCAGAATCGTGTGGTAGCGCCGGCCATGCCGATAGAAATGCCGCGCCAGGGCATAGCTGCCGTGCAGATTGCCGCCGCGCCGGGCCAGGACCGCCGCCGCCGCCAGCCGAGCGGTCCGGCCGTTCGCGTCGAGGAACGGGTGGATCGTGTCGAGGAAGAAATGGGCGAGCAGCGCGTGGATCACGGCCGGCAGGGCGGCCAGCGCATCGCCCTCGATGAAACGGACATAGTCTTCCAGGAGCGCGAGCAGCCGCTCCGGCGGGGCGCCTCGGTGGAGCCCGATTTCCGGTTTTCCGACCTGCACGCCGATCCTTCGCAACGCGCCGGGCTCGCCCGCCTCGATGCCGGTTTGCTCGGCGGCCAGGCGATGAAGCGTGAGGAGGTCGGCAAGCGCGAGCGGCGCGCTGCCGGGGACGAAACGGTGGGCGACCCAGGCACGAGCGGCGTCGGTCGTCCGAGGCATGGTCTCGGCGCTGTCGGGCGCATCGAGCCAGTGCGCCGGCAAGACCCGGGTCGCGGCGGCAGTCCCGTACGCTTCGAGCGCCAGGAGATGCGGCACGAGCGCCCGCATGTCGATGCGGTAGTCGAAGGAGAACGAGGCCCAATCCGCCGGCAGCATGGTTGCAACCGCTTCGTCCTCGGCCCGCCTCAACGAACCCGATCGCCGCCGGGGACGGCGGCGGCGTGCTGGCCGGCGGCCGAGCGGTCCGGCACCTGGGCACTCAGGAATTCCATGATTGCGGCCAGATCGCGATCGCCGACACGCAGATCCGGCATGGTCGCCGCATACTGCGCCTTGAGCGCCACGGCGATCGGGTCGCCTTCCGCCAGCACCTTGTCCGGCTCCGTGATAAAGCGCGCGACCCAAGCCGCTTCGCGGCGGCGCATGACGTCCGCCAGATCCGGCCCGATCTTGTCGCCATGGCCGATCGTGTGGCAGGGCGCGCATTCCTTGGTGAAGAGATACTGGCCGGCGCTGGACATGGCGATCGGGGCACCGGCCGAACCGTCCTCGGCCGGATGCGGCCCATGCGCGCCATTGTCGACCAGATTGCCGATGAGATCGGCGAGAAAGCGCGGATTGTCGGTCGCGGAATCGCGCATCCACTGGCCGGTTGCCTCGTTGCCGACCAGCAGATGCGGCGCATGGCCGTCGATGTCCTCGCCGATCGCGTCGGTGATGTGGTCGTCCTCGGTCAGGCCCAGCTTGACGGCGAGGAGGTCGATGTCCGTTGGCTTGCCCGTCAGGAACAGCCAACCCGGGCCGGCGTCGAATTTGTCGGCGTATTCCTTGAGGACGGCCGGCGTATCGTGGGCCGGGTCGATGCTGATCGAATAGAAGAAGATATCGCGACCAAGCCGGTCGCCGAGGAGCCTCTGGACCTGGGCCAGGCGCGCGGTCTCCAGCGGGCAGGAGAAGCCGCAATGGGAATAGATGAAATTGATCGCGACGGTCTTGCCTTTGATCAGGTCGCTGTAGAAGCGGACGTCCTTGCCGTCCTCGGTGGTCAGCACGACATCGGGAAAATAGGCCGCGCCGAGCCGGCGGTCGGAACCCGCGCGGCCCGGCCAGGTGCCATGGGAAAACCAGAGCGCCAGCATGCCGATACTCAACAGGGCCGCCAAGCCGGCCAGGCCTGACCAGCGCGAACGCGACATGGCGTACTCCCGTAACAAAAGCGCCGGCGTTCGCCTCCAGACGAACGCCGGCTCGGGTCGACTTTGCCTAGGCGCCCGAGAGCACCTGATCGGGCGATTCGAAAGTGACGCCCGTCGGCGAGGCGATCGGCGTCGGCAGCGGGCTCATGAACGGACTGCCGCCATTGTCGATCTCCCAGCGCAGGAGCATCGCGTTGTCCTCATGCATCGTGTTGTGGCAGTGCTCCATGAACATTCCGCCCCAGTCGCGGAACTGCATGGCGAGCGTCACGGTCCCGCCCGGGTGCAGCCGATAGACGTCCTTGCGGCCCTTCTCGGCGGCCGACACGTTGCTGGCGCTGCCGTTGCGCTCCAGGATCTGCCCTTCCTCGAAGTGAATATGGATCGGGTGGTCCCAGTTCTTGTTGGAATTGACCAACGTCCAGACTTCGAGCGTACCGAAGCCCGGCGCCGAGCTGACCCTTCCGTAATCGGCCGACAATTGGCCGCCGCCGCCACCGCCGCTGCCGCCGCTATTGTCGGCGTTGATGCCCCACGGCCCGTTGCCGGTATAGGTCGTCACCGGATCGTTGGTGTTGATCTTGCCGTTGTCGCCGAAGGTGAAAGTCCGTTCGCGCGCAACCGTGATATTCGAGATGTCGGGGTTGGGGATGAGCGGAATGGACGTGTTCGGGCAGACGCTCTGGTCGGGATTCGCCGGATTGCGCACGATCTGGAACTGCAGGAACGGCCCGACGCAGGGATCGTTGGTATCGCCGGCCATTGCCGAGGCGACGGACAGGATGTTGCCCGGCAGCTCGCCTTGGGTCTGCTCCTGCAGATTCACCAGGCAAACGGTCTGGCCGATGCTGTAGCGGGAGAAGTCGATGACGATGTCGTAGCGCTCGGCGATGCCGATCTGGTCGAGCTGAGTCAGCGGCACCGTGTTCGGCAGCAGATTGCCGTCATTGGCGATCTGGACGATGGTCGAGCTGTCGCTCAGCGCGAAGACGAAGAAGCGCGAGACGCTGGCGTTCACGATACGGAACCGGTATTTCCGCCGCTCGACCTGGAAGAACGGCTTCCAGGCAAAGTTGACGGTCATCTGGTCGCCGAGGAAGCCCCGCAGCGCCATCGTGTCCATCTGCAACTGACCGTTGCTGTCCCAGGCCTTTTCGGCGATCAGCAGATTGACGTCGTAATCGAGATTGCCGAAATCGTTCTCCGTGCCGCTCGGCAGGCGGAAATTGACGCCGTCATTGATGGCTTCATTGCCGCGGTCGAGCGAACTGTAGATGTTCGTCATGCCCGCAATGCCCTTGTAGACATTCTGGTCGGTGAAGGTGAACATGTGGTCGTGGAACCAGTGCGTGCTCATCGTCTCGTGCCAGTCGCCCGGCACGTTGGTGATGCCGCCATTGCCGTCCGGCGCCCCGGCGCGCGGGTCGGTGGCGCCGGTGTTGATCGTCGTGAAGCCGGCGATCGTCCAGGGCCAGTGGTAGTCGTAGAACTGGTTCGGGAAGAAATACGCGCCGGCGAAGCCGTCGTTTTCGGCGCCGTGATGGCCATTGTGCTCATGCGTGCTGAGCGTGTGCCGGCCGAACCCGTTGTTCTGCGTGACGTCGGTCGGCAGGCCGTTATGGTGGCGAAGCAGGATCGGCTCGCCATAGCGCGCCATCACCAGCTTGGGCGGCATGGTGCCGTTGAAGGTCCAGAAGGAATTGGCTTCCTGGGTCGGGAAGCTCGGATGGAAGGTGGCGGGGAACGACGTGCTGGCGTTGATGCCGGAGTTGAGCGTGGACGCGACTTGCGGGTTGTAGACGGTGTTGGCGGTGGCGCCCTTGGTCGTCACCTCGATCGCCACTTTCGGCGGCATGGTCGCGAATGCCTGATGCGCCCAGATCGGACCCGGCGGCCGGCCCTCGATCGGCCCGGTCAATCCCGTCTGACCGTTGACCAGATTCGGATCGACCGCCTGCTGCGTCTGATTGGATTGCGCCATTGGCGCCGGCGTCAGGCTGGACACGGGATTGCGCGGCAGCACATCGAAGCGCGGCATCGGCTGGCTGAACGGCTTGACGCCGAAGGTCGGGCTGGCCGGCAGGCCGGTCGGCACGCCGGTGCTGCCACCACCACCCCCGCCGCCATCTCCGCCCTTGCCGAAGGCGCTGCGCACGAGCGGGCTCAGCCCGCCGATCGGCGCCAGCACTCCGGCGCCGGTAAACAGGCCCCACTTGATCATGTCGCGGCGCGAGGCTTGACCGGTGGAAAGTGCCTTCTGAATTTCGAGGCGGTTCTGCCGTGCTCTTTCGGCATCGCGCTGGCGCGCCTTGTCGGAGCCTTCATGCAGCCAAATTCCGTCCTTACGCGTCCGCTCACCCATGTCGGTTCCCCTTGTTTCCCCGCGGTCCGTGCGGTCGCCGCGGGCGGTTCTGTCCCGCTCGTGCGAGCAGGCGGCTTCATTTTGTTGCGGATAAGAGTTGGTCGCAGCTTTCGATCCAACTCCGACTAGGTACTTGCCTACGCAAGACGCAACTGACGGGAGCGGTATTCGATTACGGGTCTTCACGATGCCGTGATCTGGCGGTATCGAGGCACCGCTCGATTTAGCATGGCAAGGTTGCGCGATGGAATACTTGGTTACCGCTTGACCGACGCATCGATGTTCCGATAGCCACAGCCGCTCCCTCGGGCGGCATTGCCGCCTGCCCCCTGTCCGGCGCGCCGACATGCCAGTCAAACGGGTGAAATTCCGTACCAGCGCTCGTAACGGCTTATGCCGCGGGGCCGACGCCTTGGCCGATGCCGTTCGGGTCACGATGGGGCCGCGCGGCCGCAACGTCCTGATCGAAAAGCGCCTGGGCGGTCCGAAGATCACCAAGGACGGCGTAACCGTGGCGCGAGAAATCGAGCTCGCGGACCGCTTCGCGAATATGGGCGCCCGCCTGATCCGCGAGGCCGCCGCCAAGAGCAGCGATCTCGCCGGCGACGGGACGACCACTGCGACGGTCCTGGCGCAGGCGATCCTCCATGAAGGCGTCAAGGCGGTGGCGTCCGGCCTCGATCCGATGGCGCTGAAGCGCGGCATCGACGTCGCGGTGGCGGCGGCCCTGAACGACGTGCGTGCGCAGGCGAGACGAATCACCACGCCGGAAGAAATCGCTCAAATCGGCACGATCGCCTCGAACGGCGACCGCGAGATCGGCCGCATGCTGGCGGAAGCCAGGTCAGCGGTGGGCGATGACGGTCTGATCGTGGTCGAAGAAGCAAAGTCGGTGCGCAGTGAAATCGAGATTATCGATGGGCTGCAGTTCGCGCGTGGGTATATTTCGCCCTTCTTCGTGACCGACTCGCTGAAGCGGGTCTGCGAGTTGGAAGAACCCTATATCCTGATCCACGAAAAGAAGATCGAGCGGCTCGACAAATTGCTGCCCGTGCTCGAAGCCATCGCGCGGGCCAAGGCGTCGCTGCTCGTGTTCGCCGACGATTTCGACAAGATCGTCCTGGATGCGTTGGTCGTGAACCATTTGCGGAGCGGGCTTCGGATCGTCGCCGTGAAAATGCCGGGAACCGGCTATGGCCACCGGGCAATCCTCGAAGACATCGCAATCCTGACCGGCGGTACGCTGATCAACGACGACCTCGGGACGACCCTCGAAACCACGACTCTCGGTATGCTCGGCCGCGCCCGGCGGATCACTGTCGAGAAGGACAAGACGACCGTCGTCGGCGGCCACGGGCAGCCTCAGGCGATCCGCGAGCGCATCGCCGAGATCAAGCGGCGGATCGCGGCCGCCGGATCGCCGCAACCGCGGGAGTTGCTGCGTCAGAGACTGGTGAAGTTGACCAGCGGCGTGGCCGTCATCCGCGTCGGCGGCGCCAGCAAGACGGCACTCGCCGAGCGGCTGGAGCGCGTCCGAAATGCGGTGAACGCGACCCGCGCCGCGACCGAGGACGGCATCGTCCCCGGCGGCGGTGCCGCGCTGCTCTATGCCGGGAACGCGCTGACCGGTCTGCATGCCGAAACCAATGAGCAAAGAGCCGGGATCGAAATCCTGCGGCGGGCGCTCGGGGCGCCGCTGCGTCAGATTGCCGAGAATGCCGGCATGGACGGGACGATCGTCGCCGGCGCGTTGCTGGACCGGATGCGGACGAATTTCGGCTTCGACGCGCAGACCTGCCGGTGCGTCGATTTGTTCGAGGCAGGCATCATTGATCCTGCCCGCGTGGTCAGCGCGGCCTTGCAGAGCGCCGCCTCGATTGCCGGCCTGATGATCACCGCTGAGGCCGGCGTGGTGTGAAGCTGCGCGGTGAGGTAGTGACTTTCCAGGGATATGGGAAGCTGGCCCGGCGCATGCCGTAGCTGTGCCCCGCGCCGGACCGGAAGAATGAACCTCCGCTTGGGAGAGAATGCGATCCGCCCGGGAACGGCCTGAATGGGGCGCGAAGCTGCCGCCCCATGGGCCGCTGCCGATGGCGTTGGCAACGTCTTCACCGCTACTGGACGCCGGCACGCAGCGCGCTCAGCCTTCACCGGGGGCGGATAGGAAGCGGCCATTATGCCACTCGTGGATTTGCCAGGTGCCGTCGATCCGCTCGCCGAACTCGTCGAAACTGACGGTGCCGAGCACGGTCGGAATGCCGGTGTACTGCAGCTGTTCGGCGATATAGTCAGGGTGAACCGCCCGATCGTGATGCAGGTCCGCTGCCTGCAGAATCGCGCCGGCGGAGAGCTGCACGGCGGCATAGGCGTAGAGCGTAAAGCCATCGGCGGTTTGGCCCTTGGCCGCGAGCCGAGCGACCACATCCTGCGCGGCGGGCAGCTGGTTGGCGTCCGGCAGGAACGTGAAGGCCATGCCTTCCGCAGCTTCGCCGGCAATGTCCCAAATCCGGTGGTTCGACATGTGGCTTGTCGAGACGAACGGCACCTTCACGCCCACGGCGCGCGCCTGACGCATGAGTTCGCCCAGCTCCGGGGCATAGCCGACATAGACGACGACATTGGCATGCTGCGAAACGACCTCGTCGACGAGCGAGCCGAACGCCGTCTGGCCGGCGTCGACCGAACGGTCGAGCACGACGTCCACCAGCTGCCGCCCTTTCAGCTGCGCGCGCAGGTCGCCGACCATGCCTTCGGCGTAGAAAGAGCGCTCGCCGATCAGAGCAAGCCGTTGGTGAGGGTAATGTCTTGCAATGTAGTCCGCGAGCGCGCGCGCTTGGGTCGCGTCATTGGGCACGATGCGAAACAGCCCGTCAAAGCCTTGCTGGGTGATGCGGTCCGCCGTCGAAAATGCCAGCTGGATAATGCCGGCATCGGCATAGATCGACGACGCCGGCAACGTATCGGCCGAGCAGTAATGGCCGAGCACCACCGGGACCTGCGCCGCTACGAAATGGCGTGCGACAGGCAGTGCCATATACTGGTCGCAACGGTCATCCTGAACATCGAGAACCAGCTTCTCACCGAGCACGCCGCCGGCCCGATTGATATCGGCGATGGCCGCTTCGGCGCCGGCGCGGAGCTGCGCGCCGATCGCGGCATTCGAGCCGGTTATGGGACCGGCGAGACCGATGGTCACATCGGCGATTGCCGGTGCTGCCGTAGCACATAGAGCAAGAGCGAAGGCCGCAGATCGATAGATCATGTACTGTGTCCCCAAAGAAGATGACGTCTATCTCAGCGTTTTACGTTGACATCACGCGCACTAAGCAACATCAGGCGCCTTATCCGCACAACGAAATCGAAAAACAGCGACCGATACGAGGGTATTACTCGTCTCTTCAGACCGAAATTACAGAAAATATCGAACGCCAATATCAACTATTATATTTTATTACTTAGAAACCCTGGCGGCAGAACGCGATATTTGGCGCGACACGACATCGAATCGGCTGCGATGGGCGCCGCATATCGGCTCAGGTTGTTTGGATCGGCAGTGGATCAGCGGCGCCGGCTCACATTCGGTGCGTTTCCAGTGTCTGATCTATACGCGTGAGATAACCCGCGACCACTCTGCGCCCGTCGGTTCGTCAGGCTGGCCATCGGGGCTGCCAAGCGCAGTCCGGGCGCCGGACCTGGGTTTCGATTGCCGCAAGCAAGGCAGCCAGAAACAGCCCATCTCTCATTTTATAAGCATTTTGCATCAGAATCTCTCTTATTAGTAGCGACTTTCTCGTATCAAGAGAGTATTAATAAAATATTAACAAAATTTCATTAGAATCGCTGCGTCTGGAGGGCGAGCCATCGATGACGGAGCCGGGGTCGGGAACCGACCGATGGCTGGCTCTCCAACCCTTGTCAGGTTCGCCCTCCGGGACGCCCGGCCGACGCCGACAAACCTTTCGTCGGCCGCGGAAATCCCGTCCCATGAACCCCGACGAAACCTCGCCGTCCGTCACGCATGCTCCCGACGCCTTGCCGGCGCGGCGGCCGCAAACGGTGATTGCCGGCGGCGATGCTGTATACTCGCCGCTATCGCCTTGCCTTCCCGCCGCCCCATTTCAGGGAATCTGCCATCATGAAATACCGCAAACTCGGCGCCAGCGATCTGAGCGTCTCGGAAATCTCGCTGGGGTCCTGGCTGACCTATGGCGTCGGCGTCGAGCGTGACGCCGCCAAGGCCTGTCTGGAGCGGGCTTTCGATCTCGGCATCAATTTCATCGACACCGCCAATGTCTATGGCCGCGGCGCCGCCGAAACAGTACTGGGCGAGTTGCTGGCCGGCCGCGCCCGCGACAGCTATGTCTTGGCGACCAAGGTGTTCTTCCCGATGAGTCCGACCGATCGGGGCCTGTCGGCGGCGCAGATCGCCAAGCAGATCGACGCGTCCCTGGCGCGGCTGCGCACCGACTATGTCGATCTTTACCAGTGCCACCGCTATGACCCGGAGACGCCGCTGGAAGAGACCATGGCGGCGCTGAGCGCGGTCGTACGGTCGGGCAAGGCGCGGTATATCGGCTTCAGCGAATGGACGGCGGAGCAGATCGAAGCGGCCCTGGCGCTGCCCGGCGTCGAGAAATTCGTCTCGAGCCAGCCGCAATATTCGCTGCTGCACCGGCGGCCCGAGCAGAAGGTCATCCCGGTGTCGGCGGCCAACGGCATATCGCAGATCGTCTGGTCGCCGCTGGCGCAGGGCGTGCTGACCGGCAAATACCAGCCGGACACTAAGGCGCCGGCGGATTCGCGCGCGATGAGCGACGCCATGGGGTCGATGATGCAGTCCTGGCTGCAGCCGGACATTCTGCAGGCGGTACAGACGCTGAAGCCGCTCGCGGCGGAGGCCGGCTGTTCGCTCACCCAGTTCTCCCTCGCATGGGTGCTGCGCGAACCGAACGTCGCCTCCGCCATCGTCGGCGCCAGCCGGCCGGGCCAGCTCGACGAAAACGCCGGAGCCTCCGGCCTCGTCATCGATCCGGCCCTGTTCGCCCGGGCCGAAGCGCTGGTCGCCCATGTCCGGCGGCCCGGCTAGCGCGCGGCGGCGTCCGGAGGGCGCTCTAAACTATTGAGATAGATCAAGATGATTTCAGGTCACCGCACCTGAAATCATCTTGATCGAGAGGTTCGCGTCGGGACGCCGATGATCGGGCCTCGCTGCTTCCATCATCGGCTGCGCACCGCCGGTACCACTTTCAGCAGGAAGCGCTCATTCGTCGCCGGCAGCCCGGCCAGCCGCATCTTCACGCGGATCGCGCAGAGGATCTTGTTGTTCCGGGCGCTCCAGCTCCAGATCGCGCCGCAACGGAACGCGCCGGCGTCATGCAACCGTAATGATTAGCGGCACCAGAGTGAAACTCTTAACAGTTAGCTGTGCAGCGGCACGCACCAGCAATCACTAATTGACAATGATGCGGCCTTTGCGCCATACCCTGGCGCGATAAAGGAGAGATGGCGCGCGTCAGCACGCGGCCAAGGCGTATCGGCTCCAATCGAGACAGGGAGGCTAGCGATGAGCAGCGGCGGCTCTTGGACCATCGGACGACTGCATCAGCATCTGCAATGGGCGGTGGATCTCGAATTCTGGACCATTCCCTATTACATGTCGGCCATGTATTCGGTCCGAAACCCGGCCGATGACGCGGCGCAATACATCCAGTCGGTGGTCTATCAGGAAATGCTGCATGTGCAGTTGGCAGCCAATATCGGCACGGCCTACGGCCTGCCGGTCAGTTTTCCGCAACCTTTCTACCGGGACCAGCATATCCCGCATCTCGATTTCAACCTCGACCACCCGGACCCGCGGCTGCAATACAGCCCGTACAGCGCCGAGATCGGGCCGCTCGACCGCAAGCGCATCAACGGGTTCTGCCTCGTCGAATATCCGGAATGGCTGAACCAGACGCCGCCGCCGCTGCAGGAAGACATGCGCGACTACCCGTCGATCGGCGCCTTCTACGACGCGCTGCGCGACGGTGCCGAGCACCTCGCCGACCAGATCCGTCCGAACCCGAAGCAGCAGATCGATTTCTTCTCGCGCTACTACCTGAACGGTCCGGCCTTCACCGTCACCGAATCGGGCCGGGCCGGCTGGCCGCAGGTAAAATCGATGATCGCCTGCATCACCGGCCAGGGCGAAGGCGGCAACCGGCGGCATGAGCAGATCCCGGCGCTGTATCAGAACACGGCCGACGATGTCTGGCCGGAAGCGTCGCATTACGACAAATTCGTGGCCCTGTGGGGTGCCAATTCGCTGCCCGATTCCTATCCGGCCACATCCGTGGCGCTCGGCGCCGGCGGCACGGTGCAGGAAATCCTGATCGAGAATTTCGAGCGCTTCCGGGTCACCATGGAGCGGCTCTTCGCCGGCGAGGAAGTGCCGAACTTCTTCGCGGATATGGTCACGCTCGGCGGCAACATCCTGAATTGCTGGAAGCACGGCGTGGTGCCGCGCTTCGCGCCGCAGCTGACCCAGGCGGAGCATCGCGAAGCGCGGCCGAGCGTCCGCGCCTTTCCGGCGCACGGTGCGCCGGCCCATCCGCATGCACCCGCCCGCGCCTGACCGGCCGACCGATCGACAGGAGGCTTCCATGTCCGACTTCAAATTCCGGATTCATCCGGCCATCAATTTCGCCCGCGTCGGCAATAGCGAAGAATATTACCTGGCCCCGGAGACGATCGCCGGCATGCCCTTGCCGCCCGGCCACCCCGACGCCGCCAAGGGCCTAACCGGCGGGCTGCCGATCCGCGCCGGCACGGAGCACAGCTCGATCCGCTCCAGCGATCTGCGCGATCACAAGGGGCGCATGAAGCGCCAGGCGGCGCGCTTCCGCATCTATGCCTATGACGACGCCCATGTCTGGCCGCATGGCGGCGGCACGGAAGTCACGATCGGCAGCGTGATCGGCGGCCGCCGGGTCGCCGGCATCACCTGGTCGGTCCATCTCGCCAACAAGAAATGCAATTGCTACCAGCTCGAAGCGACGACCGAAGAGATCGCCTATCTGTCGAGTTCGAGCCCGGAAGTGACGACCGCGCCCTCCGGCGTCACCACCAGCACGACACCGGCGGTGCAGGAAATCAGCTATGCGCAATCCTATACCGGCCCGGTCATCGACATGTACACGGGCGGCAGCACACCGCCGCTGCGCAACCCGCAGGAAGGGCCGGACCCGAACCTGCCGGCGCGCATCCGCCGCCTGACCATCGATCCCGGCCCGCGCACGGTCGAAGGCCGCGGCGCCGCACCGGTCGCCTTCGACCAGGCCACGCAAGCGAGCTGGTGCGATGCCGAGGGTCATGTCGAGCGCCTGCCCGACTACCCGAAATCCTTCCCCGGCGACACCTTGCATTTCGCCCCCGGCGTGACGCCGATCGAGACGCTGGGCGAGATCGCGACGGATCAGGAAGGGCGCCTGCTGGTCCTGCCGGGCTATGGCCGCGCCGTGCCCTGGCTGCAGCCGGGGACGCGGAATTCCTACCCGCTCGACTTCGCCGTCGATAATGACGGCTGGTTCGACGACACCTCGGACGGCCCGGTCATGGCGACCATCCGGTTCGAGGACGGGACCTGCATCGATGCCGTGCATGGCTGGGTCAATTGCACCGACCCGGGCTATGCGCCGCAGGTGCTGAACGTGCTGTCGCTGTGGGACGATATGTACGACACTTTCGTGCGCAAGCTCGATCTGCGCCCGGATCTCTTCAACGGCACGCATTACGTCGCCCATTACAAGCCGGGCTTCGACGACGATCTGAAGCCGATCTTCCGGGCCGCGGCACTGATCAAATGGAACACCAACCTGCCGGAGATCGCCCAGAAGGGCCATGACGCGGTCGACGCCATCACCGCGGCCGATGACCCGGCGCGCACGGTGCTGGCGGGCCTGCGGCTGATCCGCAACCCGAACAATCCGGGCGAAGCGGATGTCGGCGCGCCGCTCATGCCGCTGGCGCTCGGTGATTCCGGCGATCCGTTTCTCAGCGTCAGCAAGACCCAGTATTTCTATCTGAGCCAATGGAACGCCGGCCATTATCAGCCCGGCCAGGCGACCAAGCTCGGACCCGGCGAATATCTGGATCAGGCGGCGATGGCCAATTGCCTGGGCGGGCGGTTCAGCCCCGGCATCGACATGACCTTCATCACGCGCCAGACCGATCTCTATATCGAGGATTGGAAAAGCTCGGGATCCGGCCCGTTCCGCATTGCGCGCAAGCCGCTCGACTATCGCGCCGCCAAGCAGGACAAGCCCCTCTTGAGCGAAGGCTATGTGCCGCTGCACAGCGGCGCCTTCGAGGTCGAGCCCGGCGATTGCTCGAAGTTCATGGCGCTGCCCTGGCACACCGACTACAATTCCTGCGCCACCCACCCGACGTCGCCCAATATTCCGGCCAGCACGACCTTGTACTGGTCGTGGCCGGCGGCGCGGCCGGTCGCGGTCTATGTCGCCGATGAAGTCCCGGCGAACGGCGATCCCAAATCCTATCGCTACTCGGTGCGCGGCCCCGGCACGGAATCCACGGATTTCGCCGATCAGGGGCGGTATCAGGACAATCTCGGCATCATCGCGAATTGGTGGAAGATCGGCTTCGTCATCCAATCGCAAGCCATCGATGACGGCCGCCAATACCGACCGGACCAGTATCTGGAGGTGAAGAGCCTGCTCGACGGCACGGAAGTACCGCCTTGGCCGATCAACGCATCGAGCCTCGCCGATGCCGGCTGACGCGGACATCGCGATACTGGGCGGCGGGCCGGCCGGCTGTGCGGCCGCGCTGGCGCTGCGCCGCCTCGGCCACGACCGGGTCGTCGTGATCGAGGCCGGCGCCTACGACCGCGAACGGATCGGCGAAAGCGTCCCGCCCGATACCGGGACGCTGCTCGAAAGCCTGGGGATTCGGGCGGAATTCCTGGCCGAATCGCATGACCCTTGCCATGGCAGCCGGTCGGCCTGGGGTGCGCCGGCGCTCGGCTACAATGATTTCCTGTTCAACCCGAACGGCCATGGCTGGCATCTGGACCGAAGGCGCTTCGACCGGTTTCTGGCGGAGCGCGCCGAGGCATCGGGCGTCCAGCTCCGCCGCGGCACCGAATTCCGCGCCGCCGAGCGCGACCCGACCGGCTTCCGCCTGCGCCTGGCCGGCGCCGAGGGCGAGGAAACCGCGATCCGGGCCCGCTTCGTCATCGACGCCACCGGCAAGCGCAGTCATTTCGCCGTCCACCAGGGTGCCAAGCGGCTGCTGCTCGACCAGTTGACCGCGATCGCCGGTTTCTTCGATCTGCGCGGCAGCGAGTATCAGAACCGCCTGACCTTGCTCGAAGCCGCGGAAACCGGCTGGTGGTATGCGGCCCGGTTGCCGGGGGAGCGGCTGGTCGTCATGATCGCGACCGATCCCGACATCGTGCGCGCCCGGAACCTGACCGATGCCGAAGCCTGGCGCGCAGCCCTTCGCGAGACTCAGCATGTCGCCGCCGCCGTGGCGGCCAGCCCGCTGATCGGCGATGCGGTGCGCGCCTGGGCGGCGCCGTCATTTCGCCTCGATTTTCCCTGCGGCCCCGCCTGGCTCGCGATCGGCGATGCGGCGGCGTCCTACGACCCGATCTCGGCGCAAGGCATCCACAAGGCGCTCGCCGACGGGCTCGCCGCGGCCGAGACGGCGGCGGCCTACCTCAAAGGGAACGCGGCCGCGCTCGACGCGCATGCCGCCCGCATCGCCGCCGGCTTCGAGGATTTCCGACGCAATCGGAAGTATTTCTACGATCTGGAAAAACGCTGGCAGCAGTCGCCGTTCTGGCTGCGGCGGCACGGACGCGGCGGCAAGATACCGAACGCGGAAGCGCCGGGCGCGATGCACGCGGAACCGGCGCGGGCATAGGCCGGCTGGGAATTCCGCGCCGCCATGGCGCCGAATCGATCCGGCTTCGGCAATGGTAACATCGCCTGAGCGATACAATAACGAGGATCTGTGAAAAGCAAGGCGCCACCGATAGTCTGATTTTTCTTCGCGCCGGCATGGTTCGCGGTCCACCTGACGGCGGACAAATCTCGCCCTGCCTTGGCCGGCGCCCCTGACCTCTACTGCCGGCGGCGAAACTATGACTGACAACGACCATGCGAATGTTCGGTCGTTCACCGAACTCGAAATAGAGCGGCGCACCGCATTGATTCTCGATGCTGCGCCGCGCCTCACGCCGCTGGAACTCGAAGACTTGTCCCAAGAACTCGGAGACATTCTGGCCCGGATGAGCCAGGTGAACAACGCGCTCGATTCCCGGCAGAAGGAGATGCTCATCCCACTCCTGGAAGAACACGAAGCGCCGTCCTCGTCAGTCGACGTGGCGGCGGAAGTCGGGAAATTGCCCGAGATCATTCGCACGATGCTGCGCCACGGCGAATTATTCGCCCAGCTTACCGATATGGGCATCCAATTGCTGGCACGCGGCACCTTGCCGCCGCGCGACCGCGAATTGGCCGTGCTGCGGATCGGCTGGCTGTGCCAGGCGCCTTACGAATGGGGCGAGCATGTCATGGTCGCCAAGAAGCTCGGCATCGGCAGCGAAGAGATCGAACGGATCACCCAGGGTTCGGCGGCGCCCGGCTGGAGCGAGCACGACCGCGCCATTGTGCGGGCCGCCGAAGAGCTGCACAGCGACGCGATGATCTCCGACGCGACCTGGGCGACCCTCGCAGAAAGCTTCACCGACAAGCAGTTGATCGAGCTGCCGGTCGTCATCGGGCAGTACCAGATGGTCGCCTATTACCAGAATTCGCTGCGCTTGCGGCTCCATGACGGCAATGCCGGCCTGAAGACGCGGTGATGGTTTGCTTTCTTAGACTGGTGCCGGGCATGACCCGCTCGGCGCCCCGCGCTTGGTTGCGCCCCACTGGTTCATTTCGGTCCGCCGCTACAGCATCCCCAATTCCAGCTTCGCCTCTTCGCTCATCAGATCCGGATGCCAGGGCGGCGTCCAGGCGAGCTTGACGCGGACATCGGTCACACCCCGGACACCGCGGATCGCCGTCTCGACGTCGCCGGGCAGCGAGCCCGCGACCGGGCAGCTCGGGCTGGTCAGGGTCATTTCGACGAAGACCTTGCCGTCGGCGGCCACCGCCAGCTCGTAGATCAGGCCCATATCGACCAGATTGGCCGGGATCTCAGGATCGCGGACGGTCTTCAGCGCGTCCAGCACGGCCGCCTTCAAGGCTGCATCGGCGTCATCGGCGGCCGGCAGGTCGAGTTCGGTGTCGTCCGCCGGCCGGCCCGGCAGGAAATCGAACAGGGTCTTATCGCGTTCGGGCACGAAGCGTTACTCCGTCTTCACCGGTTCGGCGGCGGTGCCGCCGGATTTCAGCGCGGCCTCCATGGCGTGCCAGGCGAGCGTCGCGCATTTGACCCGGGCCGGGAAAGCCTTGACGCCGGAGAGCGGCTGCAGCCGCTCGTAATCCTCTTCGAGCGCGTCGGCCAGTTCCGGCGCCGGGCCGCCGGTCACCTCGGCGTGGAAGGCGCGGAAGAGCTGCCTGGCCTCGTCGAGCGTCCGGCCTTTCAGCACCTCGGTCATGAGCGAGGCGGACGCGGTCGAGATCGCGCAGCCGCGGCCGACGAAGGAGACGTCCGCGATGCGGTCGTCCTCGACCGTCAGATAGACGGTCACCCGATCGCCGCATAGCGGGTTGTGGCCCTGCGCCGTATGGCTCGGATGCGCCTGCTCGCGGAAATTCCGCGGCTGGCGGCCGTGATCCAGGATGATATCCTGGTAGAGGTCGCGCAGATCCATCATCGCTGAAACAACTCCTGCGCCGCCTTGATCGCCTCGACCAGCGCATCGACATCGGCTTCGTCATTGTAGACGCCGAAGGAGGCGCGCGCCGTCGCCGCCACCCCCAGCCGCGCCATCAGCGGCTGCGCGCAATGATTTCCGGCCCGGACCGCGACCTGATGCCGGTCGAGAATCGTCGCCAGATCATGGGCGTGCACGCCGTCGACCTCGAAGGACAGCACGGCCAGCCGGCGATTGCCGGCGCCCATGAGGCGAACGCCCGGCAGTTCGGCCAGGCGCCGCTCGGCGTATTCGGTGAGGCGCTCCTCATGGGCGAGGATATTGTCGCGGCCGAGCCGTTCCATGTAGTCGAGCGCCGCGGCGAGCCCGTCGGCGCCGGTGATGTCCGGCGTGCCGGCCTCGAATTTATGCGGCGTCTCCTTATAGGTCGTCTTTGCGAAAGTGACCTCCAGGATCATCTCGCCGCCGCCCTGCCAAGGCGGCATCGCATCGAGCAGGGCGCCTTTGCCGTAGAGCACGCCGATGCCGCTCGGCCCATAGGTCTTGTGGCCGGAGAAGACGTAGAAATCGCAATCCAGCGCCTGGACGTCGACCGGCATGCGCGGCGCCGCCTGGCAGCCATCGATCAGCACCAAGGCACCCTGCGCATGGGCGAGCCGGATCACCGCCTCGATCGGCATGACGGCGCCGGTGCCGTTGGCGACATGGGTGATCGCGACCAGCCTGGTGCGCGGGCTCAGCAGCGCCTCGAAAGCCGCAAGATCGAGCCCACCCGTGGGATCCATCGGCGCGACCTTGAGCACGATGCCGAGCCGCTCGCGCAGCATCTGCCACGGTACGATATTCGAATGATGCTCGAATTCGGTGACGATGATCTCGTCGCCGCGTTCGAGCGACGCCGGTCCCCAGGACTGCGCGACGAGGTTGATGCCTTCCGAGGCGCCGCGCACGAACACGATCTCGCGCGCATCGCCGGCATTGAGAAAGCGTTGCGCCGCCAGCCGCCCGGCCTCGAACCGGTCGGTCGCGCGCTGGCTCAGCGCGTAGACGCCGCGATGCACATTGGCGTAGTCATGGGCGTAGAAATTCGAGATCGCGTCGATCACGGCCTGCGGCTTCTGCGCGCTCGCCGCCGTGTCGAGGAATACCATCCCCGGATTGTTCCGGAAGATCGGGAAATCCTCGCGCACGCGGCGCGGATCGAAAGCCGGCCGCGACAGCGGGCCTTCGGCGAGGCCGGTCTTGCGCGGATCGGTGTCCTTGCTCATCGGCCGTCCTCCGAGATCTCCAGCCGCCGGGCGATCGCCGCCTGCAGAAAGTCGCGCGCCGCTTCATCTTCGACCAGATCGACAGCGTCCAGGACGAAGGCCTCGATCAGCATGCGGCGCGCCGGCTCCGGCTCGATGCCGCGCGAGCGCAGATAGAACAGCGCCGTCTCGTCGAGATCGCCGACCGTGGCGCCATGGCTGCATTTGACGTCGTCGGCATAGATTTCCAGCTCGGGCTTGCTGTCCATGACGGCGCGGTCGCCCAGGAGCATGGTCTTGTTGAGCTGATGCGCATCGGTCTTCTGAGCGTCCGGCTCGACCAGGATCTTGCCCTGGAACACGCCATGCGCCCGGTCGGCGACGCAGCCCTTGAAGGTTTCGCGCGTCCGGCCGCCGGGGGCCGCGTGCCGGATCACGGAATTCACCGCCGCTTCCTGCCGCCCGCGCAGCAGATAGGCGCCGGAATAGCCGCACACCGCGTCGGCACCGGCGAGGCTCGCCTGCACATCCTGGCGCGCGAGCCGGGCACCCAGGGTCAGGAGAAACCCGTCATACTGCGCCGCAGCACCGATCGTGACCGCCAGATGCGCCGTGTGGAAGGCGTCCACCGCCTCGTTCTGCAGCGTGTAATGGCCAAGCCGCGCGCCGGCGCCGAGTTCGACGCTCGCGGAGACATTGCTCCAATAGATGCCGGACCCGTCGAAGCTCTCGATCACCTTGGCCGACGCGCCGGCGCCGAGACGGAGCACGGTCTTCACATGGCTCGACGCCGGCGCTTCGGCGCGGCTCCGATGGATGATCCGCACTGGCCGCGGCAACGCCACGCCGTCAGGCACGATCAGCACCGCGCCGTCGCCGACGAAGGCGGCATTGAGCGACAGGAACGCCCGCTCCGCCCCGCCACGGAGATCGAAGGCGGCAGCGGCGGCTTGCGGTTCCCGGCGCGCCCAATCGGCGAAGGACAAGAGCAGCACGCCGTCCGGCAAGGCGCCGATCCGCGATTGCGCCGCGTCGAACCGGCCATTGGCGAAGACCAGGCGATCGGCATCGCCCGCTGCCTCGACCGAAGCCGCCGCGTCCGCCTCGAAATGCTGGAACCGGGCCTCGATCAGCGGCCGGAGTTCGGTGAATTTCCAGGCCTCGTGGCGCCGCGTCGGAAAACCGCTCTCGGCGAAATTGGCGCGCCCGTGCTGCCGCATCGCGGCCAGCGCGTCGACAGGCGGCAGCCCGAGCGAGTCGAGGAAGGGGTGCAGGCTGGCGATATTCATGCCGATGCCGTCACGCCGCATCGCCGAGCAGCGCGTAGCCGCTCTTTTCCAGCTCGACTGCCAGGCTCTTGTCGCCCGAGCGCACGATCCGGCCGCCGGCCAGCACATGGACATGGTCCGGCGCGATATAGTCGAGCAGCCGATTGTAATGGGTGATCAGCACGAAGGCGCGCTCGGGCGAGCGCAGCCGGTTCACGCCGTCCGACACCTGGCGCAGCGCGTCGATATCGAGGCCGCTATCGGTCTCGTCGAGCAGGCACAGGCGCGGTTCCAGGAGCGCCATCTGGAAGATCTCGTTGCGCTTCTTCTCGCCGCCGGAAAAGCCGACATTGACCGGCCGGTTCAAGAGGCCTTCCGGCATGTCGAGCAGCTTCAGCGTCTGTCGCACGGTCTTGAGGAACTGGCCGGCATCGAGGTCGGGCTGCCCGCGCTGCTTGCGCACGGCGTTCACCGCGGCGCGCAGGAAATACATGTTGTTCACGCCCGGAATCTCGACCGGGTATTGGAAGGCCAGGAACACGCCCGCGCGCGCGCGCTCATCGGCGTCGAGTTCGAGGAGGTCGCGGCCCAGATACTCGACCGAGCCCGCCGTCACCTCATAGCCGTCGCGGCCGGCGAGCACGCTGGCCAAGGTCGACTTGCCCGAGCCGTTCGGCCCCATGATGGCGTGGACTTCGCCCGGTTGGACGCTGAGCGAGATCCCCTTGAGGATCTCCTTCCCGGCGACTTCGGCGTGCAGATTCTTGATTTCCAGCATTCTGGTGTCGTTTCCCAATTCCTAGCCGACGCTGCCTTCGAGGCTGATGGCGAGCAGCTTCTGCGCCTCGACCGCGAATTCCATCGGCAATTCCTTCAAGACTTCCTTGGCGAAGCCGTTGACGATCAGCGACAAGGCGGCTTCCGGATCGAGGCCGCGCTGACGGCAATAGAACATCTGGTCTTCGCTGATCTTCGATGTCGTCGCCTCGTGCTCGATCCGCGCGGTGCGGTTATAGACGTCGATATAGGGCACGGTGTGGGCGCCGCATTGGTCGCCGATCAGCAGGGAGTCGCATTGCGTGAAATTGCGCGCGCCCGCCGCCTTGGGCAGCACTTTCACCATGCCGCGATAGGTGTTCTGGCCGCGGCCCGCCGAAATACCCTTCGAGATGATCGTCGACTTCGTGTTCTTGCCGATATGGATCATCTTGGTGCCGGTATCGGCCTGCTGGCGGTTATTGGTCAGCGCCACCGAATAGAATTCGCCGACCGTATCGTCGCCGGTCAGGATGCAGCTCGGATATTTCCAGGTGATGGCCGAGCCGGTCTCGACCTGGGTCCAGGAAATCTTGGCGCGCGCACCCCGGCAATCGCCGCGCTTGGTGACGAAATTGTAGATGCCGCCCTTGCCCTCGGCGTCGCCCGGATACCAGTTCTGGACGGTCGAGTATTTGATCGTCGCATCTTCGAGCGCCACCAGCTCGACCACGGCGGCATGGAGTTGGTTCTCGTCGCGCTGCGGCGCCGTGCAGCCTTCGAGATAGCTGACGTAAGAGCCCTTGTCGGCGATGATCAAGGTGCGCTCGAACTGCCCGCTATTGGCCGCGTTGATGCGGAAATATGTGGAGAGCTCCATCGGGCAGCGCACGCCGGGCGGGATATAGACGAAGGACCCGTCGCTATAGACCGCGGAATTGAGCGCGGCGAAGAAATTGTCCGAAGTCGGCACGACCGAGCCCAGATATTGCCGGACCAGATCCGGGTGATCCTTGATCGCCTCGCCCATCGAACAGAAGATGATGCCGTGCTTGGCCAGCTCCGCACGAAACGTCGTCGCGACCGAGACGCTGTCGAACACCGCGTCGACCGCGACATTGGCCAGCAGCGCCTGCTCGCGCAGCGGGATGCCGAGCTTGTTGTAGGTCTCCAGCAGTTGCGGATCGACCTCGTCCAGCGAATTCAGCTTGGGCTTGGCCTTCGGCGCCGAATAATAGGTCGAAGCCTGGTAGTCGATCGGCTCGATCTTGAGCTTCGCCCAATCCGGCGGCGTCATGGTCAGCCAGGCGCGGAACGAGTCGAGGCGCCATTGCAGCAGCCAATCCGGCTCGTTCTTCTTGGCCGAAATGAAGCGCACCGTGCCCTCGTCGAGGCCGGGCGGTGCCGATTCCGTCTCGATATCGGTGACGAAGCCGTATTGGTATTGCCGGTCGGCAACGGCGCGGAACGTATCGATCGCGGGCAGGCTCATGATGTCACAATCTCGAAATTCGGGGTCGGGCCGGCTTGCGCGGGGAAGAGCGGGAAGGTTCCGGGGCCGGTCATCTCGTCGAGCGTGACCTGCGCCAGGGCCTGGCCGACCGCTTCGTTGATCCGATGCCAATGCGGCCGGGTCGGGCAGAAATGCAGCCGGTCGCACGGGCCGAGCGTGCTCGTGCATTGGGTCATGCCGAAGGCGCCGTCGATCGCCGCGATGATCTCGGCCACGGAAACCAGGTGCGGCGCGCGCGCCAGGCGATAGCCGCCGGCGGCGCCGCGCACGGCGGTGACGATGCCGGCCTTGGCCAGCAGCTTCAGCACCTTGGAGACCGTCGTCGGCGGCAGGCGGGTATCGGCGGCCAGATGCATGGCGTTCACCACCTGCCCCGGCGCCGCCGCCAGATGCGTCGCCACGATCACACCGTAATCCGCAAGCTTGCTCAGGATGATCATTGAGGAATCGGTCCGATCTTCCGCTCAATCGGGACTGATTTAGTCCTGATTGACGTCCGACACAACCCCTCATCCGCGGCGTTGCCCTGCATTCCCAGCGGATCGCCCCCCGAAAATCGGCAACGCAGGAATCGGCGATCGCACCACCGGCCGCTAGCGGTTCACGCCAGTTTGTGGGGAATTCCGCTACCGGCCCCGGCGAATTCGCTGAAAAACCGCCGGTAGCAATCTGGCACGCGGCATGCTCTTGCCCCACGCAGCCGATCCTGCTCCGGAAACATCGCCATGCCGCGCCTTGCCCTCGCCGTCCCGCTCCTCGCCGCCGCACTCCAATTCGCCGGGATCCAGCCGGCCGCCGCCGGTTCGCTGTCGCAGGAGGTGACCGGCAATCGGCTGGATTTGCGCCTCGCCTGCGCCACCAAGGTCGAGATCCGGCCGCGCGCCGATCTGGCCGGAAAGGTCGAGGTGACGGCGACCAGCGATACGAGCGGGGTGCTCGACGCGCTCCGCTTCACCAGCGGCGACGCCGCCACGATCAATTATCACGGCCATTGCTGGCTGCACGACGATCGCGCGCTCGAATTGTCGATCGAAGCGCCGCCGGGCTTCGCGCTCGACATCGATCAGGAAGGCGCCGGCGACTATGATATCGGCGCCATGGGCGGGCCGCTCAAGCTGGCCATCTCCGGCGCCGGCGAATTCCGGGTCGAGCAGATCTCCAGCCTCGACCTGCACGTCGCGGGCGCGGCCGAGATCGACGTCCGGCGCCTCGAGGGACCCGGCAAGGTGTTCCAGGGCGGCGGCGGCGACATCACCATCGGCGGCGGCAAGATGCCGAAACTGCACCTCGACCTGAACGGCGCCAGCAATGTCGAGATCGAAGGCGGCGAGATCGGCGCGCTCGACGTCGCGCTGAACGGCGCCGGCAATGCGGAAATCCATGCGCCGGTCGGCGATGCGAATCTCAGGATCGCCGGCATCGGCCGCATCCAGGTCGACAAGGTGACCGGCAATGTCCATCGCGACGTCGCCGGCCTCGGCGTCATCGATATCGGCGACTGAACCCGCCCTGCACAGGAGAACCCGACGATGCGCTTCATCATTCTCTCCGCTCTGGCCCTGACCGGCCTGGCCGCCGCCCATGCCGCGGCCGCGGAAACCATCACCAAGACCTTGGACGGCAGCCGCCTCGACCTGCGCCTCAACTGCTTCAAGCATGTGGCCATCGACCCGGAGCCCGGCCTGCAGGGCAAGGTGGAAATCGTCGCCACGGCCGATCGTCATGAAGAACTCGAACCGCTCAGCTTTTCCGGCGGCGCCACCGCCGCCGTCGAACGCACGGGCCAATGCCCGAACGCGGGCGGCTTTCACCTCGACATCACCGGCAGTTCCGGCCACCTCAACATCAACAGCAGCGAATACACGCTGACCCTGGCGATCAAGGTGCCGCCGGCCACGCCGATCGAGATCAAGAACGCCGGTTCGGGCGATTACCGGATCGGCCCGGTGAATTCGGCGCTGAGGCTGGAACTCAGGGGCTCCGGCAATGTCGAGGCGGCCGACGCGACCGATCTCGATCTGCGCATTTCCGGGTCGGGCGATGTCGCGCTGCACCGGCTGGCGGGTCCCGGCAAGATCGAGATCCATGGCAGCGGCAATGTCGCGATCGACGACGGCACGATACCGAGCCTCGACGTCACCGTGCATGGCAGCGGCGAGGTCAAGGTCGCCGGCGGCTCGATCACGACGCTCGACGCCAGCACGACCGGCTCCGGCGACATCAAGATCCGCGGCACCGTCAAGGACGCGACATTGAGCACGGTCGGCTCCGGCGACATCGACCTCGCGAAGGCGACCGGCGATGTCCGCCGCCATCAGACCGGCAGCGGCGATATTCGGGTCGGGAAATAGCCGAGCGCGCGCACGCCGAGCCCGTCTCCGACGCTGCGGACGGAGACGGATCTACGCTGAGGCGGGTGTCGACAACGGCGTGGAAACCCATTGAGGAGTCTCGAACTTGCCCGGCCGCATTGAGACCACCGGCAAGCTGCCGCTGCATCACGATGCCGATGCGCTCATCGCCATTCTCGCGCTCGCCAAATTCGCGATCCAGTTCGCCGCTGCCGGCCGATACGGCATCTTCGCCGACGAGCTTTACGACCTGGCCTGCGCCCGGCATCTCGATTGGGGCTATGTCGACCAGCCGCCGCTGATCGCGCTCATCGCCTGGGCCGTCACCCACACCTTGGGCGCATCGCTCTATGCGCTGCGCTTTCTGCCGGCCGTGGCCGGGGCGCTCCTCGTCGTCGTCACCGCGCGGATCGCCCGGGAATTGGGCGGCGGCCGGTTTGCGCAAGGCCTCGCGGGTTTCGCCGTCATTCCGGTGCCGATCTACCTGATGGTGGATCACTGGCTGACGATGAACGCTTTCGAGCCGCTGATCTGGACGCTGGTGGCGTATCTGGCCTTGCGCATGGTCCGCCGGCAGGACCCGCGCATGTGGCTCGCCATCGGCCTGCTCTGCGGCATCGGGATCGAGAACAAATATTCGATGCTGCTGCCGATCCTGGCCTTGCCGCCGGCGCTGTTGGCGACGCCGCACCGGCGGCTGCTGGCGAGCGTCTGGTGTGCCGCCGGGGTCGCGGTCGGGTTCCTGGTGTTCCTGCCGAATCTCCTGTGGCTGGTGCGGCACGATTTTCCATTCCTCGAATTCGAGCACAATGCGCGCCTGAACGGGGCGCAGCTCAAGCGCCCGCCGCTGGATTTCATCGCCGACCAGATGCTGATCATGAATCCCGTGCTCTCGGCGCTGTGGATCGGCGGGCTGGCCTGGCTGCTCGCCGCCAAGCCGGCGCGCGAGGCGCGGTTCCTCGGCTGGTTCTTCCTCGCGATCGCCCTGCCGCTGCTGATCCTGCGGGCCAAGAATTACTACCTCGTCCCGGCCTATCCCCTGCTGTTCGCCGCCGGTGCGGTCGGCTTCGAGGCCTTGACCCGGCAGAATTGGCGCTGGGCGCGCGGCGTCTATGCCGGCGCCGTGCTCGCCGCCGGCATCGTGCTGGCGCCGCTGGTGCTGCCGATCCTGCCGATCGAGGATTTCCTCGCATATCAGAGCGCCCTCGGCGGCTTCCGGCCGGTCGTCTACGAACGGTCGCGGCCCGGCCTGCTGCCGCTGCAATTCGAAGCCGAACTCGGCTGGGAAGAGATGGTGCAGGCGACCGCCAAGGTCTATGCCGCGCTGCCGCCCGCAGAGCAGGCGAACACGGCGATCTTCGGCAATGATTACAGCGAGGCCGGCGCCATCGATTATTTCGGCCCGAAATACGGCCTGCCGACGGCGATCAGCCACCATGTCAGCTATTGGCTCTGGGGTCCGCAACACTACGACGGCAAGACCGTTATCGTCCTGGGCAGCGACGGGACGGGCGACCGCGAGCATTTCGGTTCCGTCGAAATCGCAGGCCGGGTCGAGAACCCGTTTTCCCGGCCCGACGAAAACTTCGACATCTATCTGTGCCGCGACCTGACCGGCGGCCTGCATGCGCTGTGGCCGAGGATCAAGAAATGGGTGTCGTGACCTGCCCCGGCCGCCGGCCGCCTGGCGGAACGAGAAACCTGACGGCGATTTCATCCGGCCGGACGGAACCGCCCATTGGCCGCGCGCCCATACCGGGCTATCATCGTTAACGAGTCTTCGGGGAGTCTCCGCCATGCACCCTGTCATCCTTCGGCGCCGCCTGTTCGTCTTCGGCCTGATCGTCGTCGCCGCCATCGTCACGCGGCATTGGTCGACCGCCCGCAGCCATGCCGCCGAGACGCCGGCGGACGCCGCGCAGCTGACCAAAAGCCTCGACGGCACCAGCCTCGAACTGCGTCTGAGCTGCCTCAATTCGGCGAGCATCGACCCGCAGCCGAGCCTCAGCGGCAAGGTCGAGATCGCGGCCTCCGCCCGCTCGCAGGAGGAACTCGACCGCCTCGAATTCACCGGCGGCGCGGTCGCCCATATCGAATACAAGGGCGATTGCATCCGCTATAAGGCCGACCACGAGCCCAGCCTCGTGCTGACTATCAAGGTGCCGCCGGCCACGCCGATCGATCTGCAGGATTCGGGCTCGGGCGATTACCATATCGGCGCCGTCGGCGCGGCGCTGAAGCTGCAATTATCCGGGTCGGGCGATATCGAGGCGGCGCAGGCGACCGATCTCGACCTGCGCATTTCCGGGTCGAGCGATGTGAAGCTCGACCGGCTGGACGGGCCGGGCAAGATCGATGTCAGCGGCAGCGGCGACGTTTCGATCGACCGCGGCACCATGCCGAGCCTGGCGGTCGAGCTGCGCGGCAGCGGCGCCGTCGAGATCGGCGACGCGACGATCGAGACCTTGACCGCCAGCACCACCGGCTCGGGCGATATCAGCGTCGACGGCACGGTGAAGGACGCGACGCTCACCACCTCCGGCTCCGGCGACATCACGCTCGGCAAGGCGACCGGCGAGGTTCACAGCCACCGATCCGGCAGCGGCGAGATCCATATCGGCAGTTGATCTCGGCGGGAGAATGTCGCGGGCCGGCGTGCCGGACGGGTTCGTCCGTGCGGCGACGAACGGCTTGATATGACGCCGGAATCGCTGGCGCGGCGCAACCGCCGCGCCGCTCAGGGCGGGTCGCTGCCCGTGGCGGTGCCCGGGATCTCCGATGCGGACCGGTCCGGTCGCGCCGCCGGAACCGGCCGCGGCGCGCAGCCGCAGATCGGGCAGACCGGCGGCGTTTCGTCCTGCGATTTGTAATCGTCGCCGTTCAGCCACGCCTCGCCTTGCCAGCGATCCCAGTCGGGATCGAGCCCGAGATCGCGGAACAATCGGGCAATCAGGATCTCGGCCGGCTTCGACGCCAGATCCCAGTAGATATCGTTCTGGTCGAGCCGGAGCTTGAGCTGGCCCAGCAGATGGTTGCGCTCGCTCTGATCGCCGGCCTCGGCCTGGATCGCCTCCTTGACCACGCGGTCGACGGTCCGGCGCGTGGCATTGCGCCGTTGCCGCTCCTTCTCGGCCGTCTGTTCGGCCGCTTCCTTGGCGGCCTCTTTGGCGCGCGCGGCGAAATCCTGGATGAGCTTGTCTTCGAGCAGATAGGCCAGGCGCACGGAGCGCGCGACCCGCTCAAAGGTCCGGCCGAGTTCGATCCGGCTCGCCCGGCCCGGCCGTGCCATTGCGTCGGCGGCGGCGCTGCCCGATTGCGCCTCGGCCGGCGGCGGTATCTCGGCCGGCGGCGTTTGCACATCCGCAGCCGGCGCCTCGGCCTTGACCGCCTGCGCCTGGAACTCCCGATGCAACCCCTCGGCAAAGGCCAGACCGAGCTCGGCCAAGCGCTTCAACCCAAAGGAGTACCGCGCCAGCCGCTCCTCATCGGTCTCCCGCGAGCAACGGGGACAGCGCGGCGGCTGGTTTTCGGTGGGGCTGGGCGGGGAGGAGTTCATGGGTTAAACATAGAACATAAAGCACGATTTTTGTCAACGAAATTCTTCGAGCCGTGTCGGTTCCGGCTCGACCGGTGGGCACCCCGTGCGGAAATTTTCCGGACGAATGGGACGGGTTTGGGTGGGAAGCGGGTATTGTGACCATACCTTGCTACCAACTGCTTCGCGCTTCATGCACGACGCTCCGGGGCCGCCCGGCAATGCCCGAAACCCATCATTCGATTCGATTGAACCGCGAGTATCAAGGTTGGAGATTCGCCCCGCTCGGTCACGACGCGACCGGTCACCTCGATCATCGACACGAACCCGTGTCCCTCGGTGAACGGGGAGCCGGATGCGCTTCAAGTAGCCCGCCGCACATCAGGACAGCGAGTGTGGTTGCGTTCACCCCTAGCATGCGGGATGGTGAACCCCTGCGCCTGGCGCGATTGCAGACGTTAGCCGAGCTATTCGCGCGAGTACTGGCGGCTTGGCGGCGACTACTTCTGCGATACGCTGAGCTTCGGAAATGAGACGCTCTGCTTCGATTTCATTTCTCAAGCCGTGCTCCGCCTGCGCGAGGAATAGCCGGCGCAGCATTCCGCCAAAATCGTCTCCTACGGTACCCAGGCGCTCGATCATCGCCTTGCCCTCAGCGAAACGCCCCAGTTCGATGAGCACCGCGGCGCGACTCTCAGTTAGCGCTTCACACGTCGGACCAAGACGAATTGCGCGTTGGGACCACCTCTCGAGATCGGCTACCGGGCATAGGTCATTGCAAATAAGACCGTCCGTGATGAGGGCGTCTAGCACATACATCTCTTGTACGCTGGATAGCACCTCTCTCTTCAGCAAGCGTTCGAGCCCGCCGCGCTTCTTGGTCCAAGTATCGTCTTCGGCAAGTCGCGCGGCGTCGAGTGTCCAGTAGACAATGACCGGAGCTGCATTAGAGTGAAGTTCTGCTTCGTCAGTCAACGGCGAATACCGACGCAAACTCTCTAAATAGGCCCGTCCGACCGGAGTGATGCCGCGACGTGGAAGTCGCAGCAGGTTGATCAGCATCCGACCATCAGAGTATCTCGGCACGCCGAAAAGCGTATGTCTGCTTGGAACTAAATTTCCGATGACGAAAAAGAATTGGGTCAGCACGAAAATGCTGCCGGCCTCCGCCTGAAGTAGTCCCGCGGCGCCCAGCCCTACAGCCGCGCCAATTGCCGCGAGATTTCCCAACACACCGCCGAGAGTGAGAAAGACTTTGGCATATTTGCAAACAAAGACGGTGGGGTAGGTCGCGACGTAACCGCCCTGGGGCAGGAGATGCAGTACAATCTGCGTGTCACGCCATTGTTTCCGAAGGACCACCGGTCCTTCGCCGATTACGCATCGTCGGATCGGGAGGCCGGCGATCCAGCCGCACAGAGCATGGCCAATCTCATGAATGACCAGAGCGACAGAGAGGCTCACGAAGATTGCAAGAGGATCGGTGAAAAGCGCCATCATGTTGAACGTGCTGAACTCTCTGACGTATGATCGCGGGTTGGATGGCCTCCTGGCCCTAGTTGATTAACTTATTGCGATGCCGCCTCTGTCAAGCGGCCAGGTAGGTCCGATCCTAAATTACGGGGACAGAAAATTACGAAATTACGGGGACATGTGGGGTGCACCCCATCGATGAGACACGGAAATCAGGGACAGGTCTCGACGGCCACGATCGCAACCGGGGGTACCCCCGGTTGC
>Ga0181519_10000420_pt1 | contig 39342 bp, 34 predicted proteins | sample PEATcosm2014_Bin_26_FD_121102 | JGI IMG/M metagenome (GOLD analysis project Ga0181519, IMG submission 121102) | Peatland microbial communities from MTU Mesocosm Facility, Houghton, MI, USA - PEATcosm2014_Bin02_10_metaG | ecosystem: Environmental > Terrestrial > Soil > Wetlands > Peat | place...
GCTGGCGTGGATCGCCTCCACCTGGTCGGCGGAGAGCACCTCGAGCGGCGCGTAGGGATTGGTGACGCTGCGCCACGCGAGCTGCGGCAGGCGGGTCCCGGTGCGCCGTCCGCGCGTGCTGCCACCGCGACGTCGCTCTCGATCACTGGCCATGGCGTCCCCCGGCTGCCGGCGGTCCGGCGTCAGGCCATCAGCATCAACCAAGCCCCTCCGCCGGAACGGCCGCCACCCGACACGGGATTGACGGAGCGCGACAGCGGGCGGCGACTGCCGTTCTGACTAGCCGTCGAGCAGGGACGGCGCGGGCGGCTGGTGCTGCGCTGCGGCCCGGCGCGCGCCGGGTCCGTCGTCCCCGAGCCTGCGCTCGTCGGAGGGCGTCCGGTCGAACTGGCGCCGGTAGGCGTGCGCAAAGTGCGAGGTCGACCGGAAGCCGCAGGCGAGGGCGATCTCGTGGACGCTCTGGCAGGTCTGCTGCAGGAGCGTCTGGCCCCTCTCGACCCTGAGCCGCAGGTAGAAACTCGCCGGCGCCTCGCCGATGTGGCGACGGAACAGGCGCTCGACCTGGCGCGCCGAGATCCCGCTGCGGGCGCCGAGCGCCTCCACCTGCAGCGGCTCCTCGATCGTCTCCTCCATGAGGCGCAGCACCTCGATCAGCGTCGCGTCGTGGACGCGGTAGCGGGCGCTGATCTCCATGCGCTGCTGGTCCTGCGCGCCGCGGATCCGCGTGTGCAGGAACTGCTCGGCGACGGCGATGGCGAGTGCCGCGCCGTGCTGCTCGCGGATGAAGCCGAGCATGAGGTCGAGCGCCGCGGTGCCGCCCGAGCAGGTGAAGACGCCGCCGTCGACGACGAACAGCTCGTCCGTCAGGCGCGCCTGCGGATAGTGCTCGGCGAAGAGGTCACGGTATTCCCAGTGGACCGTGCAGCGGCGCCGCCCGAGGAGGCCCGCGGCCGCGAGCACGAAGGGCCCGGCGCTGATCGCCCCGACGCGCGCGCCGTGGCAGGCGAGGTAGCGCAGGCGCTCGGCGAGGCCGCGGTGCCGCACGTGCCGGAGCGGCTCGAGCGCCGCACACACCACCACGAGGTCCGGCCGCTCCAGCGACCCGAGGTCGCCGTGGACGCCGATGGGGATGCCGTTGCTGGCCTCGACCGGCGCACCGTCGAGCGAGGCGAGGTGCCAGTCGTAGAGCCGCCGGCCGCTCAGCCGGTTCGCCGACCGCAGCGGCTCGAGCGCCGCGGAGAAGGACATCATCGAGAACTGCGGCAGCAGGATGAAGCCGAGCCTGAGCGGCGCGGCGCCCGACGGACGTGCCTCGGGCCCGGCCGGCACCACGGGCCGCCCGGGCGTGCGTCCCCGGCCGCGCTTCCTGACGCGAGTCTTGGCTGTCACCTGCATCGCTCGTCGCACGCCCCGGTTGCCGCCGCGCGCAGCGGCTGTCGCCACGCAGCAGAGAATAGTGGAAACGCAGCGCCGCTGTCGCCTGCCGCGCTGGCTGCCGGGGTCCGGGACGGACGCATCGCGCCTGAGTTGCGCTAAGATGCAGCCATCCATGCCGCGACGTCCGGTCGCCGGCGGCGACGGCGCAGGGCGCGGCGATGGACACGGTTCACCGAGGCCGGCGAAGCCCAGGCAGAATGACGACACGTGCTCGGCAACCAGCCCCCGACCGTCACCCGCGTCGCGCGACGCTGACGGACGTCGCCCGCGAGGCGGGCGTGTCGGTGATGACGGTCTCCAACTTCGTCCACGGCAAGGCCGTGCGCGTCAGGACGCGAAAGCTCGTCGAAGCGGCCATCGCGCGGCTCAATTACCGCCCGAACGTGAGCGCACGGAGCCTGAGGCTCGCGCAGGAATACTCGGTCGGGCTCGTGATCGCGGACTCCGACCCCGAGTACCTGAACGACCCGTTCATCTCGCGCCTCGTGAGCGGGCTCAGCAACTACCTGAGCAGCCTCGACTTCACGCTCGACGTGCAGGGCGTCGCGCCCGAGCGCTTCGAGGGCGCGACGATCCTCCGCAAAGTCGGCAACGAGGCGCTCTGCGCGATCCTCTGCGGCCCGCGCGCGCTCCGCAAGCAGCAGTTCGACTACCTCGGCCGGCTCGGCCAGCCGATCATCGTGTTCCGCGAGATCTTCGCGCCGTCCTCGCCGCACGTCGCGATCGTCGGCCAGGACGACCTGTCCGGCGGCCGGCAGCTCGGCGAGCACCTGCGCGAGCGCGGCGTGCGCTCGGTGGTGTTCGTGCGCCCGTCGCTCGAGTGGTGCGCGGTCGAGCAGCGCGAGAAGGGCCTGCGGCAGGCGCTCGAGGGACGCAGGAACCCGGTCGCCGTCCGGAGCGTCGTCACGGTGTCCGAGCGCTTCAACGACGTCCACGACACCGTGACCCGCGAGCTCGGCCGGCGGACGCCGGACGCCATCGTCGCCGCCACCGACTCGATGGCGGCGGCGGCGCTCAAGGCCTGCGAGCACAACGGCCTGCGCGTGCCGAAGGACCTGCTGGTCGCCGGCTTCAACGGCTTCGACGTGTGGGGCTACACCTCGCCGACGCTGACGACTGTGGTCTCGCCCGCCTACGAGCTCGGCCGCATCGCGGGCGAGCTCCTGCTCGGGCGGCTGAAGCGCGGCCGCTTCCCGCGGCGCACGGTGTCGATGCCCGTCCGGCTGCAGGTCGGCCAGTCGACCGCGTGAGCGGCGATCCGTCAGGCGGCGACGACCGCCGAATGCTGCTCGCCGAGACCATCGATGCCGCAGCGCACGACGTCACCGGCCTGGAGGTAGCGCGGCGGATGGCCGCCGAGCGCGACGCCGGAGGGCGTGCCGGTCGAGACGAGGTCGCCCGGGCACAGCGTCATGAAGCGGCTGATGTAGCTGACGAGCGTCGCGACCGGGAAGATCATGTCGGCGGTCGAGCTGCCCTGGCGGCGCTCGCCGTTGACGGTGAGCCAGAGGCCGAGCTGCTGCGGATCCGCCACCTCGTCGGCCGTCACGAGCCACGGGCCGACGGGACCGAAGGAGTCCGCGCTCTTGCCCTTGAGCCACTGGCCGGTGCCCTCGAGCTGCCAGCCGCGCTCGCTGACGTCGTTGAAGACCGCGTAGCCGGCGACGTGGCCGAGCGCTGCGGCCGGCGTCACGCCGCGCGCCGTCGCGCCGATCACGAGGGCGAGCTCGACCTCCCAGTCCACCTTGGTCGCGCCGGCCGGGATGACGATGCCGTCGTCGGGCCCGGTGAGGCAGCTCGGTGCCTTCATGAAGAGCACGGGCTCGGCCGGCATCGCCTGGCCGGATTCGAGCACGTGCTCGCGGTAATTGAGCCCGACGCAGACGATCTTGCCGACGTTCGCGACGCAGGGCCCGAGGCGGGTGCCCGGCGTCACCGCCGGCAGCGACCCGGCGGGCAGCGCCGCGAGCCGCGCGAGCGTCGCCCTGCCGAGCGCGCGGCCGTCGATCCCGTCGACGTGGCCGCTGAGATCGCGCAGCGTGCCGCCCCGGTCGATGAGCCCCGGGCGCTCCCCGCCGCGGTCACCGAATCGTACCAGTCGCATGTTGCCTCCTGCCGGCGCGGGCGTTCCATGGTAGCGATGATCCGCCGGTTTGACACGCGAAAGTTGGTACGTTACAAGTTGCGGCGAGGCCCGTGCTGCGGCGCGGCGGGGCTCTGGCCGCTCGCCTGCGCCCACCGGAGGACGCCGCCCATGCCGTTCGAGGCCCGCCCAGCCGTCGCGCGCCGGCGCCGCCCCGACCGTGCGGTGCGCGGCGGATGACGCCAGCCACGCCACCAGTCCCGCCGGCGTCCGTCGACTACGACGCGGCGCCGCTCGTCGCCTTTCACCTGCGCGTCGCGGTCGCGAGCGTTGGCGGCGTGTACGCCGACGGCTTCGGGCTCGGCATCATCGGGATCGCGCTCAGCTCGGCGGCGCCCGGGCTCCACCTCCCGGCGATGTGGCTCGGGCTCCTCGGCGGGGCGTCGCTCGCCGGGCTCTTCCTCGGCGCGCTCGCCACGGGGCCCATAGCCGACCGCATCGGCCGCCGGCCGGTGTATGCCTGGAACATGATCGTCGCGGCCATTGCCTCGGCACTCCAGGGCCTCGCCGGGAGCGGCGCGGTACTGCTCGTCCTTCGCGTCGTGATCGGGATCGTCCTCGGCACGGACTACGTCGTGTCGAAGGCGCTCCTCACCGAGTTCATGCCGTTACGCGTCCGGGCGCGGGTCCTGAGCCTGCTCTCCGTCGCCTGGGCGGGCGGCTATGCCTCGGCCTACGCGCTCGGCGCGGCGATGTCGGGCGTCGGCCCGGGGGCCTGGCGCTGGATGCTGGTCGCGAGCGCGCTGCCGTGCCTTCTGGTCGCGCCGCTCCGCCTCGGGATGCCGGAGTCGCCGGTGTGGCTCGTCCGCCGCGGGCATCCCGACCGCGCGGCGCGGGTGGTCGAGGCGCGCCTCGGCACGGGCGTCCGGCCGCCGGCCCCGCTCGGCGCGGTCCGCCTCGCGACTGCCTGGTCGGCGCTCTTCGCGCCCGCCTGCCGGGTACGGACGTTCGTCGCCTGCGCCTTCTTCACCTGCCAGGTGGTGCCGTACTTCGCGATCGGCACCTTCGTGACGCAGGTGATGGCGGCGCTCCACCTGAGCGGCGGCTACGTCGGCGGCATCGTCTACAACGTCGCGATCTTCCTCGGCGCGGTCGGCGGCGTCCTCGTGATCGACCGGATCTCGCGGCGCCGCTTCCTCATCGGCAGCTTCCTCACGGCCGCCCTCGCCATGCTCGCCCTGAGCGTGCTGCCGGACCCGCCCGCGATCGTGATGATCGCGCTCTTCGCCGTCTTCGCCGGCGTCGTCTCGGGTGCCTCCAACCTCGTCTACGTCTACGTGCCGGAGCTCTTCCCGACGATGCTCCGCGCCTCGGGGATCGGCATCGCGGTCGCGGCGAGCCGCGTCGGCTCCGCCCTCGGCACCTTCGTGCTGCCGCTCGTGCTCGCCGGCTTCGGCGCGCAGACTGCGCTCGGCTCGTGCTTCGTGATCCTCATGCTCGGCGCGGGGATCTGCTGGCGCTACGCCCCGGAGACGCGGCATCTCGGGCTCGAGGCGCTCGACCGGCTCGGGATCCGGCCGGAAGCTGACGGCCGCGCCGCGGCGGCGACGGGAGAGGGATGATGGCAGCGCGAGTGCAGCGGAGCGACGTGAGGCCCATCAGCGCCTCGCGTGCCGTGCTCGGGGAGGGGCCCGTCTGGGACGAGCGCCTGCAGCGGCTCTACTGGGTCGACATCGAGCGCGGCGAGCTCCATGGCTGCGACGCGAACGGCGCCGGCGAGACGGTCGCTGCGCTCGGCGAGCGGCTCTGTTGCATCGCGCTCAGGCGTGACGCGCCCGGCTTCATCGCCGGCCTCGGACGCTCTATCGCCCGCCTCGAGCTCGATCCCCTCGTCGTCACGCCGCTCGCGGTGTTTGATGCGCTGCCGGAGTGCGTGCGCTGCAACGATGGCAAGTGCGACGCCTGGGGCAACTTCTGGGTCGGCACGTACAACATGGCCGGCGACGCCGCGACCGGCTGGCTCTACCGCTACCGGCCCGGGACGCCGCTCACGCCGGCGGCCGGCCCGTTCATCTGCACGAACGGGCCCGCATTCTCGCCGGACGGCGGCACGCTCTACTGCGTCGATTCCTACGGCCGGCGCATCGACCGCTATGGCGTCGCGGCGGATGGCTCGCTGCGGGACCAGGCCGTCTTCGCGCGCTTCGACGGCGCGGGCTGCGGCTTCCCGGACGGGCTCAGCTGCGACGCCGAGGGCTGCGTCTGGGTCGCGGAGTGGGGCGGATCGCGCGTCTCGCGCCTGAGCGCCGCGGGCGAGCGTCTCGAGACGATCGAGGTTCCGGCCGCGCAGCCGACGAGCTGCGCCTTCGGCGGTGCTGCGCTGCAGCGCCTCTTCATCACGAGCGCCGCGCAGGGCATCGCCGCGAGCGCGGACCCCGCCGGCCTCGCGGGCGCGGTGTTCGCGGTCGACCTCGCGGTGCCCGGGCTCCCCGCGGCACGCTGCGCCGGCTGAGCGGCGACCGGCGCCGGTGCGGCGTTGACACTGCCGCGAGCCCCGATGTAACGTTACAAATAGAACGTTACAAGTTGCGGGCGGGGTGGGGATCCCATGGCGGCACAGACCTCGGCGACGGTCGCACGCTGGCTGACGCGCAACAGCGCCTACATCCCGGGCGGCGTGAGCTCCGTCAACCGCATCATTGACCCGCCGCTCATCTTCGCGCGCGCCGAGGGCGCGTACCTGTGGGACGTCGACGGCAAGCGCTACGTCGACTACCACGCCGCGTTCGCGCCGCACCTCCTCGGCCACAACTTCGCGCCGGTCTCGGACGCGGTGATCGAGGTGCTGCGCTCGCACGAGAGCCTGTATGGCGCGGGCACCACCGTGCTCGAGGGCAACCTCGCCGAGCTCGTCTGCCGCCACGTGCCGGCGATCGACAAGGTGGTGCTGCTCAACACCGGCAGCGAAGCCACCACGCTCGCGATCCGCGCCGCCCGCGCGATCACCGGCCGGCACCACGTCATCAGCGTGCAGGGCAGCTACAACGGCAACGGCGACGAGCTCGCCTGCAACGTGTTCAACACGGTCGCCGAGATCGGGCCGCGCGTCAGCCCGGGCGAGTATCCGCTGCGGCCGCTAGGCGCGGGCACGACCATCGAGCTCACGCGCTTCGTCCACCCGATCAACTTCAACGACCTCGAGTCGGTGCGCTACATCTGCCGCCGCCATGCGGTCGCGGCGATGATCACCGAGCCCGTGCTGCAGAACATCGGCGTCGTCAAGCCGCAGCCCGGCTACCTCGAGGGCCTGCGCGCGCTCGCCGACGAGTTCGGCTTCGTGCTCGTCTTCGACGAGGTCAAGACCGGCTTCCGGCACGCGCTCGGCGGCTACAGCAGCCTCTGCGGCGTGCGCCCGGACCTCGTGACCTACGGCAAGGCCGTCGCCAACGGCTATCCGATCGCGCTGCTCGGCGGGCGGCGCAGCTTCATGGACCAGCTCTACCACCCGGAGCCCGCCAAGCGCCCGCTCGTGAGCGGCACCTACAACGGCCACCCGGTCGGCGTCGCCGCGGCGCTGCGCACGGTCGAGTACCTCGTCGCCAACGAGCGCGCGGTCTACGGCACGCTCGAGGCGCTCGGCGCGCAGATGGAGGCGGGGCTGCGGGCGGTGTTCGCGAAGCACGGGCTCGGGGCCTGCATCGTCCGCCAGGGCTCCGCCTTCTCGTTCTACTTCATGGCGCACGACCCGGTCGACCTGCACGACCTCATGGCGCATCACGACTTCGGGCTCGACCTCGCGCTCCGGCAGGCGCTCATCGAGCGCGGCGTCTTCGTCGTGCCGATCGCGACCAAGCAGTGCTCCATCTCGGCGGCGCATACCGCCGACGACGTCCGGGCGACGCTCGCGGCCTTCGACGACTCGCTCGCGGCGCTGCGGCCGCGGCGCGCCGGAGGCTGAGCGCATGGCCCTGCCAGTTCACGGCGCCGTGCCTGCCGCGAGCCCGCTCCCGGGCAGCCGCGCGGCCGGCGCCCGACCGCTTCCGGGACACGTGTCGATGAGTTCGGGCTTCCAGAAACCGTTCGGATGGCGCTCGCGGCGTAGTCCGGCACCAAGGGGGGAATCAGCATGAATTCGCGCAAACTCGCCAGTGCGGTCGCAGCGGTACTGAACGCGGCGGTCGGAACCGCCTACGCCGCCGGCGGCGAAGCACCCGCGGACCAGCTGGCGGAGGTCGTCGTCACCGCCCAGCGTCGCGTCGAGAACCTGCAGAACGTACCGATCACCGTCGACGTGCTGACGGCCGACACGCTCGACAAGCTGAACCTGACGACCTTCGACGACATGATGCGCTACCTGCCGAGCGTCTCGCAGGCGACCAACGGGCCCGGCCAGACGAACATCTACATCCGCGGCCTCAGCATCGGCTCGGGCGGCACCGAGGGCAGCGGCGCGATCGGCAACTTCCCGAACGTCGCGGTGTACCTCGACGACCAGTCGCAGCAGCTGCCGGGCCGCAACCTCTACGTCTACGCCGCGGACATCGAGCGGGTCGAGGTGCTGGAGGGGCCGCAGGGGACGCTGTTCGGCGGCGGCTCGGAGGCCGGCGTCATCCGCTACATCACGAACAAGCCGAAGCTCGACGTCACCGAGGGCCACGCCGAGGCCGGCGCCGGCACGACCGCCCATGGCGACTCGAACTCCGCCGCCCAGTTCACGATCAACATCCCGCTCATCGACGACACGCTCGCGCTGCGCGGCACGCTCTACCAGGACCGCCACGGCGGCTACATCACGAACGTCGACAGCAACTTCACGCGCTCCGGCTACGACCTCGGCATAGCGCTCAGGAACGGCGGCACGGTCGTGAACGGCGTCGTGACGAAGCCCGGCACCGTGCCCGCGAACAGCGAGGTGATCAACAACGACCTGCAGGCCGGCAGCGGCATCAACCCCGTCACCTACTCGGGCGGGCGCGTGTCGGCGCTGTGGAAGATCAACCCGGACTGGAGCGCGCTGCTCACCGAGTCGTACCAGAAGCTGGATGCCGAGGGGGTCTCCTACCAGAACCCGGAGGGCGCGGACGGCCAGACGCTCGCGCCGCTGCAGGTGACGGTCTTCAACCCGTCCTACGTGCACGACCAGTACGAGAACACCGCGCTCACCATCGACGGCAAGATCGGCGACCTCAGGGCCGTCTACAGCGGCGCCTACATGGTGCGCAACGTCGACCAGGTCCAGGACTACACCAACTACGCGCGCGGCGTGTGGGCCACTTACTACCAGTGCACCGGCTACAGCGCCGGCTTCGACCCGCCGACCAAGTGCTACACGCCGAGCGCCACCTGGCACGACGTCGACCGCACGACGCACCAGAGCCACGAGATCCGCCTCAGCACGCCGGACGACAAGGCGCTGCGCGGCCTGCTCGGCTTCTACTACGAGGATTTCGAGATCTACGACCAGATGGACTACAACTACCGGTCCATCCCGACCTGCACGCCGAGCTACAACACGGAGTGCTTCCTCAACATCCAGCCGTGGCCGGGCGTCCCGGCCAACAACCCGAACGTCCGCAATCCCGACGATGCCTTCTTCGACGACGTGCAGCGCGGCTACAAGCAGACCGCGGTGTTCGGCTCGGTGAGCTACGACCTCATCCCGAACGCGCTGACGCTCACCGCCGGGACGCGCTGGTACCACTACGACGAGCACGACTACGGCGGCGACGTCGGCAGCTTCTACTGCAAGTACTACGACGGCGCCGTCCCGTCGAGCTTCGCGCCGTGCTCGCTCACCAACTACAACGGCTACGGCCCGGGCGGACCCTACGGCACCAACCTCAACAACCAGGTGCCGGACACCGCGACCGCGTCGGGCTTCCGCAGCCGGGCGAACGTCACCTGGAAGATCACGCCGGACGCGATGGTCTACTACACCTGGTCGCAGGGCTACCGCCCGGGCGGCTTCAACCGCGGCCAGTCGTCGCACCTGAACGGCCCCGACGGCCAGCCGCAGTACATCACGCCGGTCGTGTGGCAGCCGGACACGCTCGTCAACAACGAGGTCGGCTGGAAGACCGAGTGGCTGAACCACCGCCTGCAGTTCAACGGCTCCGTCTACCAGGAGGACTGGAAGAACGTGCAGATCGGCATCGACGACCCGCAGGGAGGACTCGGGAATCTCGCCTTCTTCACGAACGGCCCGAGCTACCGGGTGCGGGGCTTCGAGCCGACCATCACGGCGATCGTCACGGACGGCCTCACGGTCGCGGCCGCGGCGGACTGGAACAGCAGCAGCCAGACGAACTCGCCGTTCCTCGTCAACAACAACCCGAAGAGCGCCACCTTCGGCCAGCCGATCACCTCGATCCCGAACCCGTTCGGCCCGCTCGGCAGCCCGCTCGCGAACTCGCCGCCCTTCCAGGCGAACATCCGGATCCGCTACGAGTTCCCGCTCGCCTCGTACAAGGCCTTCGTGCAGGTGTCCGGCCAGCACACCGACCACAGCTTCACGAACACCGGCTACGTCGAGGCCTACACGCTGCCGGCCTACTCGACCATGGACGCGGCCTGCGGCATCTCGAAGGGCAACTGGTACCTGATCGCCTACGGCCAGAACCTGACGGACAACGAGGCCTACGTGTCGGAGAACAATTCCCAGTTCATCCTGACGCAGGTGCCGCTCCGCCCGCGGGTGCTCGGCCTTCGCGTTGGCTACAACTTCGCGGAGAAGTAGTATCGCGCGTGCAGCCGAAGCTGCCGTGTCCGGAGGGGCGGCGACGCCCCTCCGGTCGCCGCGCCGGAGAGACCGTGTGGACGAGCCGCGACCGCCGGGTGCCAGGGACGAGGCGGCCCCGGAGGCCGCGGCGGACGGAACGCTCGGCCAGGTCCGCGCCCTGATCGCGGCGCGACAGCCCGCCGCGGCGCTCGCGGTCGCGGTCGCGCTCGCGGCCGGGGAGGGCGCACCCGAGCGCCGCGAGCTGCTCCTCTCGGTCGCGGTGTGCGAGCGGATGCTCGGGCGCCCCGATGCTGCGCTCGCGACGCTCGCGCGCCTCGAGACCATCGCGCCCCGCTACACGCGCCTCCACCAGGAGCGCGGCCGCTGCCATCTCGAGCGGGGCGACGCGGCGCGCGCGACCGGCAGTTTCGAGGAAGCCGTCCGGATCTCCGCGGCGCTCCCGGCCAGCTGGCAGTCGCTCGAACGGCTCTATCGTGCGGCGGGGCGAACGGCGGACGCCGACAACGCCGCCGCCCACCTGCGGACGCTCGCGAAGCTGCCGCGGGCCGTCGTCATCGGCACCGCACTCCTCGCGGACGGCGAGACGGCAGCGGCCGAGCAGCTCATCCGACGCTACCTGCTCGATGCGGGCGACGACATCGAGGCGATGCGGCTCCTCGCGCGGATCGGCCTCGAGCTCGACGCGCTCGACGAGGCGGAGCGGCTCCTCCACGCGGTCGTCGGGCGGGCGCCCGGCTACGCCGCCGCGCGCTACGACTACGCGGTCGTGCTGCTGAGGCGCCACCGCCACCGCGAGGCCGGGGCCGAGATCGCGCGGCTCCTCGAAGCGGACCCCGGCAACCGCCTCTATCGGACCACGGCGGCGGCGGTCGCGCTCGGCCTCGGCCGCTACGAGGAGGCCTACGCGCGCTACGACTCGCTCCGCCAGGAAGCGCCCGACGACGCAGAGCTCCAGCTCTGCGCCGCGCACGCACTGCGGACGCTCGGCCGGACGGCGGAGGCGATCGCCGGCTACCGCGCCGCGATCGCCGCGCGGCCCGGCTACGGCGAGGCCTACTCGAGCCTCGCGAACCTGAAGACGCACCGCTTCGAGGCGCACGAGATCGAGGCGCTGCGGCGGCTCTGCGCATCGCCGTCGACGGCGCCGGTCGATCGCTGCCATGCGTCGTTCGCGCTCGGCAAGGCACTCGAGGACCAGCGCGACTATGCAGGCTCCTTCGCATGCTACGCGCAGGGCAACGAACTCAGGCGCCGCGAGCAGCCCTATGACCCGACCGTGATCGAGGCCATGGCGCGCGAGCAGCGCGCCGTGTGCACCGCGGAGTTCCTCGCGAGCCGCAGCGACGGCGGCTGCCGCGACCCGGCGCCGATCTTCATCGTCGGCCTGCCGCGCTCGGGCTCGACGCTGCTCGAGCAGATCCTCGCCTCGCATCCGCTCGTCGAGGGCACGACCGAGCTCTCCGCAGTGCCGCGGCTCGTGCAGCGGCTCGGGGACTTCGGCGCGAGGGACGGCAGGCCCCGCTATCCGGGCGTACTCGCCAGGCTCTCGCCCGCGGAGCTCCGCCGCTGCGGCGAAGAGTACCTCGAGGCCGCGTCGGCCTACCGCTCGACCGGCAGGCCCCGCTTCATCGACAAGAACCCGAACAACTTCCGCCACCTCGGGCTCATCCGCCTGATGCTGCCCGAGGCGAGGATCATCGACGCGCGGCGGGGCGCGATGGCCTGCTGCTTCGGCAACTACAAGCAGCTGTTCGCGACCGGCCAGCGCTTCACCTACGGCCTCGAGGACATCGGCCGCTACTATCGCTGCTACGTCGAGCTGATGCAGCACTGGGACGCGGTGCTGCCGGGCTGGGTGCTCCGCGTCCGCCACGAGGACGTGGTCGCGGACCTCGAGGGCAGCGTGCGCCGGCTGCTCGCATTCTGCGGGCTCGGGTTCGCGCCCGAGTGCCTCGAGTTCTACCGCACCGCGCGCGGCGTCGCGACGCCGAGCGCCGGGCAGGTGCGCCGCCCCATCTACCGGGACGGCGTGGATCAATGGCAGCACTACGCGGCCTGGCTCGAGCCGCTGCGCTCGGCGCTCGGCCCCCTGGCAGACACCTGAGGCAACCGATGCGCCGAATCCTCCTCCCGATGCTGCTCGCGGCGCTCGCCGCCGCGAGTCCCGTCCGCGCCGACGACGTCTACGTCAACGCCCAGGTGCCGTGGCATTCGGTGCGGCTCGACGCGCAGGGCCGCCTGCTCGCCTGGTACCGGCCCGAGGCGGGCCTCGGCTACGACCAGGTGCTGCGGCGCGGCTGGAACTTCATCGAGCACAAGGTTCCGCTCGACACGACCTTCGGCACGGGCGAGCGGGTCTACCTCGTCAATTCGGTGTTCGACGCGCGGACGCTGCAGCCGACCTACCGCCAGCACAACCCGGCCATGGTCTACGCGGCCTTCGTCGACTCGCTCGTCGGCTGGTACGCCTATTCGGGCGACCGCGAGGCCATCGACGCGGTACGCAGCATGCTCGACTACCAGCTCGCGCACGGCACGACCCCGGATGGCTGGGACTGGCCGGGCGTGCCGTTCGCCACGAGCTGCGGACGCGAGAAGGACTACGGCCGCTGCCTCGAGGACCTGCCGCACGAGTTCTACGGCGGCATCGAGACCGACAAGGTCGGCGAGCTCGGTACCGGCTACGCGCTCTTCTACGAGCTCAGCGGCGAGAAGCAGTACCTCGCGGCCGCGGTACGCTGCGCGGATGCGCTCGCGCGGCACGTGCGGGCCGGCGACGCCGAGCACACGCCGTGGCCGTTCCGCGTCGACGCCCGCACCGGGGTCACGCTCGCGCTCGAGGAATACGGCGGCGACGTCGCGGGGTCGCTGCGCCTGTTCGACGAGCTGATCCGCCTCGGCGCCGGCGACGCGAAGGCGTACCGCGCCGCCCGCGAGCTCGCGCTCCGCTGGCTCCTCGACTACCCGCTCAACCACGACAGCCACGCCTGGAACAAGTGGTCGGGCTTCTTCGAGGACATCCCGCGCAACACCGAGGACGTGAACCAGCTGACGCCGATGATGGCGGCCTACTACATCCTCTCGCGCCCGGACCCGGCCGCGGCCGACCCCAGGTGGATGAGCCACATCGGCCGGCTGCTCGACTGGGTGCGCATCAAGTTCGGGCGCGGCCCCTTCTTCGGCGCCCAGGCAATCGACGAGCAGGGCACGCCGGACGCGAGCTTCGGCTGCTGCTCGCGCGCCGGGCAGGGCGACCACACCGCGCGCTGGGCCGCCGTGAACGCGCTCTTCTACGCGCGGACCCACGACGGCCAGGCGCGCGAGGACGCCTTCCGCTCGCTCAACTACGCCACCTACTTCGCGCGCGACGACGGCGAGATCGCCTGCTGCGGCGTCGACTACAACGACCCGTACTGGTGGAGCGACGGCTACGCCGACTACTTCCGCCACTTCCAGTGGGCGATGGGCGCCGTGCCCGAGTTCGCGCCGGCGCACGCCGATCATCTGCTCCAGTCGACGTCCGTGGTGCAGGCGGTGAGCTATGCACCGCGGCACGTCGAGTACCGGACCTTCGATGCGGCGGCGTCGGAGGTGCTGCGCGTCAGCTTCCGGCCCTCGAAGGTCACGGCCGGTGGCGCGCCGCTCAGGTCCGGCGCGGCCCCGGGCGAGGGCTATGTGCTCGAGGCACTCGCGGGCGGTGACTGGGTCGTGCGGGTGCGGCATGAGCGCTCGGCCAGCATCGTCGTCTCGGGCTGAGCTCGTGCGCGGATGACGTTGCAGTGCGGAACGATTCCGCTGCCAGCCGGCGGAGGAGGGGCGGGGGTCCGGCTGCGGAATCGCGCGGGCGTCGAGGCCGACGTGATCGCGCCCGGCGCGACGCTGCGCGCGCTGCGCCTGCCCAGTCCCGGGGGTGACCTCGTCGACGTCGTGCTGGGACCCGAAGGGACCGAGGATTCCCGCCGCGGGCGGGACTGCTTCGGGGCGACGATCGGACGCTTCGCCAACCGCATCGCCCACGGGCGGTTCGTCATCGGCGGTCACGACGTCCGGCTGCCGGTCAACGCGCCGCCGCACAGCGAGCACGGCGGCGAGGATGGCTTCGACCGGCGGGTCTGGAACGTCGGGCCGACGGGCGGCGGGGATGGCGCGAGCGTCGAGCTCACGCTCGCAAGTCCTGACGGCGACCAGGGCTTCCCCGGGCTTCTCGAGGTCCGCGTGCGCTACGCGCTGACGGATGCGAACGAGCTGCGCATCGACTACCGGGCGGTGTCGGATGCACCGACCGTGGTGAACCTCACCAACCACAGCTACTGGAACCTCGCCGGCAGCGGCTCGGCGCTGCCGCATCGGCTCGGCATTGATGCCGATGAATTCCTGCCGGTCGATGCGACGCTCCTGCCGACGGGCGAACGCCGCCCCGTGAAGGGAACGCCCTTCGACTTCCGCGAGCCCGCCGTCATCGCCGACCGGATCCGCGCGCCGGGCGACGAGCAGCTGCGCCGCGCCGCGGGCTTCGACCACTGCTACATCCTGCGGGGCGCGGCCGGCGTGCTCCGCCCGGCAGCCACGCTCGAGGACCCGGGCTCGGGACGACGCCTCGAGATCCTGACCACCGAGCCCGGCCTGCAGCTCTACACGGGCAACGCCTTCGCTCCCGGACTGATCGGGAAGCGAGGACGCTGCTACCGTGCCGGTGACGGCATCGCCCTCGAGACGCAGCACTTCCCGGACTCGCCCAATCATCCGGAATTCCCGAGCACCGTCCTCGCGCCCGGCCAGGTGTACGAGTCGACGACGGTCTACCGGCTGACCGCCGGCCGCGCGGGATTCTGCGCATGAGCACTCCCCGAAAACGCCCGCCCACCCGTACCTCCGACCCGCGCACGGCGTCGCGTCGAGACAGCGCGGGGTCGGGTGGGCACAAGCCCGCGGCACCCGCGCCGGAGCACGATCGGGCGATGCGGGCGGATGCGGATGCCGGATGCCGGGCGCGCGCGCTCGCCGCCGGCAAGCGCCGCCCGGGATGCGGCGAATCGGCGGGCACGGGTCCACGGTAGAGTGTTGGCGCCCGGCCGGGTGACTGTTGCAACGTCTGGTCTTCGTTGGGGGGTCGCATGTGGTCTGACGTACTGAAGGTGTCCCTGCTCACGGCCTCGCTCGGCGTCGTCCCGCTCGAGGTCGCCTCGTCCGCCGCGGGAGCCCTGCTGCCGGCCGCGAGCCTCGAGCATGCGCAGCTCCCGGCCAGCCCCATCGACAACAGCGCCTTCTTTCCCGGCCGGGACGCGGTGGCGGCGCCCCCCTTCGCGGGCGTGCTCAAGCTCGCTCCCTCGACGATGACGACGAAGCCGGTCCTCTCTCCGCGGGTCATCGACGGGCGCGACGTCCTCACCTTCCCGGGCATCCGCCTCGAGTTCTTCACGGTCGGCGACAAGCTCGTGCCGGTGGAGCGGGGCCAGATGGTGCGGGAGACGGCGGGCGGCGCGACGCCGAGCTACTGGCGCGCGATTCCCCAGATCGGCCGCGTCTGGCACGAGGCCGGGGACGGCGAGTGGTCGCGCGCGGCCTTTCCGCTGATGCTCGTCAACGACACCGAAAACCACGCGCACCAGGGGCTCGCGACGTTCCTCTACCGGCAGGGACGGGTGAGCGACGTGATGGTCCAGTTCATCCAGCAGACCGGCCCCTACCTGATCAAGCAGTACTTCGTCGCCTGGGGATTCGTGCCGGCCAGGCTCGAGCCCGGGGACGCCGGCAGCCTCGCCGCCCGCACCCAGGTCGTGGAGGCCGAGCTCGCCGACCGGCTCCCCGCGCGGCCCTGGTCGGAGCTCGCCCGGAGCGTTCCCGCGGCGACCCTCGAGGGCTTCGCCGGGCCGCTCTATCCGAAGTGGCGGGTGGCCGGGGCGCTCGTCAGGGACGGCACTCTTTATTATCTCGACGCCGACACCCCGTATGGCACCTACCCGTACCCGCTCGAGATGCGCTTCGGGGTGCGCTCCGTCACGAAGAGCGTGTTCGCGCCGCTCGCGCTGCTCCGTCTCGCCGAGGTCTACGGGCCCTGGGTGCTGACGCTCAACGTCGGCGACTTCGTGCCGGGCCTCGACCCCAAGTGGCGTCACGTCAGGCTCATCGATGCCGCCAACATGTCGACCGGATTCGGCGGGACGGGAACCACGAGGACCCACCCGAACGACATCTTCGACGGCTACCTCGGTGGCGACTACGACGCCTGGTACATGGCGCCGACCTTCGCGGACAAGATCCGCCACATCAACAGCTCGCTCAGGCCCTATCCCTGGGAGCCGGGCACGGTCATGCGCTACCGCGACCAGGACTACTTCCTGCTCGGCGCGGCGCTCGAGGGGTTCCTGCGCTCGGTCCGCGGGCCGCAGGCGGATCTCGGCGAGATGGTGATCCACGAAGTGCTCGAGCCGATCGGCGTCCACCAGGTGCCGACCGTCCGCACGCGCGAGGCGGGCGGCCGCGACGGCATGGTGTGGTGCAACGCCGGCTACTACCCGACGCTCGACGACCTCGCCAAGATCGCGCTGCTCTACGAGAACTTCGGCGCGCACCACGGCGTGCAGATCCTGAACCGCGAGCTCACCGAACGCGTGATGCGCGGCGAAGGCGCCATCGTCAAGGGCGGCGACGCGTCGCTCGGGCCCATTGCGGAAGCGCCGCCCGGCGCCAAGGAGGACGGGCGCTACGAGATGGGATTCCACTTCCTGCGCTACGTGACGAGCGCCAACCGCACGATCTACATCCCGAGCATGCACGGCTCCGGCGACAACGAGGTGATCCTGTTCCCGAACCGGATGGTGTCGATCGTGATGGCGAAGGCTGCCGTCGAGATCCTCGGCACCGAGAAGACGCGCTCCGACGACGGCCCGGTGACGATCCGTGCCGTCGAACGGCTCGGCGCGTTCTGACGCCGCCCATGGCACAGGCGTCCCCGTCGCGGCTGGTCGACTGGTCGCTGCTCATCGCCTGCAACCTCATCTGGGCGAGCCAGTTCGTGCTCGCCAAGATGGTGCAGGAACAGATGGGCCCGGTGTTCGCGACCTTCCTGCCGATGGCGCTCGCGACCGCCGGGCTCGTGCCGCTCGTCTACCGCGAGCAGCGGTGCGCGGCGAAGCCGTCCGTCCACGAGCGCGGCGACGTGCTCCGCTTCGCGGTCATCGGAATATTCGGCCAGGTCCTCGCGCAGCTCGGCATCACGTGGGGCGTGCGCTACGCGCCGGCCTCGAATGCGGCGCTCCTGTCGCTGACGCTGCCGATCGTGACGGCGCTGCTCGCCTATCTCCTCCTCGGCGAGCACATGACGCGGATCCGGTGGATCAGCTTCGCGCTCGCCGTCGGCGGCGTGCTGCAGTGCTCGGGCGTCGACTGGACGGAGCTGCGCTTCCGCAGCGGCGCCGCGCTCGACGGCAACGTGCTGATCATGCTCGGCGTCGCGGGCAGCGCCTTCTACAACGTGTACGGGAAGAAGCTGCTGCACCGCTACACGCCGCTCGAGCTGCTGCTCTACAGCTACGTCGCGGTACTCCTCTGCCTCGCGCCGCTCACGGCCGTGCTCGAGCCGGAGGCCTTCGGCGGGATCGCCGCGTACGGCGCGAAGACCTGGGCCGGGATCCTCCTGCTCGCGGTCCTCCAGTACTTCGTGTCCATGGTACTTTTCCTCCGCGTGCTGGCGCGCCTCGACGCGAGCCAGGCGGGACTCTCGAACTACCTGATCCCGTTCTTCGGCGTCGTGATCGCGGCCGTCGCCCTCGGCGAGACGCTGACGGTGCGGATGATCGCCGGCGGGCTCGTCGTGCTCGCCGGCACCCTCCTCATGACGGTGTTCGAGAAGGACTCCGGCAGTGGCGTCGCCGCCGTGACCGGTACTGACTGAGACCGCAACCATGCTCGAAGATCTCGCCGCACAACACGTCCTCGTCACCGGAGGCGCGCGCGGCATCGGGCTCGCGATCGCCGAGGCCTTCGCCGCGGCGGGATCGCGCCTCACGCTCTTCGACAACCACCCGCAGAACCTCGACGGCACGCTCGGGCGATTGCGCCAGGCGGGGGCGAACGCCGACGGCGCGCCCGTCGATGTCACCGATGCCGCGAGCGTCGAGGCGGCGGTGGCCGCGGCCGAGCGGCGCGCGCCGATCGACGTCCTCGTCAACAACGCCGGCATCGCCGACGAGACCGGCTTCCTCGACATCGGCCTCGAGCAGTGGCGCCGGCTCCTCGACGTCAACCTCACGGGCATGTTCATCGTCGGCCAGGCCGTGGCCCGCCGCATGGTGGCGCGCCGGCGCGGCGTCATCAGCAACATGGCGAGCAAGAACGGCATCGACGGCGAGGCCGGCTACGCCCACTACAACGCCAGCAAGGGCGGCGTGATCATGCTGACCAAGACGATGGCCCTCGAGCTCGCGCAGTTCGGCATCCGCGTGAATGCGATCGCGCCGGGGTACCTGCAGACGCCGATGTCGGAGGCGATCGACAGCCCCGAATTCGTCGGCGACTTCGTCGAGCGATATATCCCGCTCGGGCGGCCCGGGAAAGTGGCGGACGTCGCGCCGCTCTTCGTGTTTCTCGCCTCGCGCGCGGCCGGATTCATAACCGGCCAGACCTTCGTGATCGACGGCGGCCAACTCGCCGGCCAGAAGGCATCCGCCGGGCTCCTCGCGCGCCTCTACGCACCGGTCGAACGCCCGCGCGGCTGACGCCGGGCGTCGCGAACCGGGCCTACCGGAGAACACCGTGTCGCACTCGGAAAATGGCGCAGGCAGTCGGGGCGGGCAGCCGCCACGGGAACGACTCCGCTCGCGCAGCTGGTTCGACGACCCCGAGCACGCCGACATGAGCGCGCTCTATCTCGAGCGGTACACGAACTTCGGGCTCTCGATCGCGGAGCTCCAGTCGGGCCGCCCGATCATCGGCATCGCCCAGACCGGCAGCGACCTCGCGCCGTGCAACCGGCACCACCTGGTGCTCGCCGAGCGCGTGAGGGACGGGATTCGCGAGGCCGGCGGCATCCCGATCGAGTTCCCCGTGCATCCGATCCAGGAGACCGGCAAGCGGCCGACGCCGGGCCTCGACCGGAATCTCGCCTACCTCGGGCTCGTCGAGCTCCTGTTCGGCTACCCGCTCGACGGCGTCGTCCTCACGATCGGCTGCGACAAGACGGTGCCGGCGTGCCTCATGGCCGCGGCGACCGTCAACATCCCCGCGATCGCGCTGTCCGTGGGTCCGATGCTGAACGGCTGGTACGAGGGCCGGCGCGTCGGCTCGGGCACCATCGTCTGGGAGGCCCGGCAGCTGCTCGCGACCGGCCGCATCGACCGCGCCGGCTTCACCCGCATGGTGACCGCGTCGACGCCCTCGACCGGCTACTGCAACACGATGGGCACGGCCACGACGATGAACTCGCTCACCGAGGCACTCGGCATGTCGCTGCCCGGGTCGGCCGCGATCCCGGCGCCACACCGCGACCGGCAGGAGTGTGCGTACCTCACGGGGCTGCAGATCGTCGAGATGGTGCACGCGGACCGAAAGCCCTCCGACATCCTGACGCGCGAGGCATTCATCAACGCGATCCGCGTCAACTCCGCGATCGGCGGCTCCACCAACGCACCGATCCACGTCAACGCGATCGCCCGGCACATGGGCGTCGAGCTCACGGTCGACGACTGGCAGACCTACGGCTACGAGGTGCCGCTCCTCGTCAACCTGCAGCCGGCGGGGGAGTATCTCGGCGAGGACTACTTTCGAGCCGGCGGCGTGCCCGCGGTCGTGGGCGAACTCCTGCGCCATGACCTCATCCATGCGGGAGCGCTGACCGCGAACGGGCTCTCGATCGGCGCGAACTGCGGCAAGGCGCGGAGCACCGACGAGCAGGTGATCCGCCCGTTCTCGTCACCGCTACGAAAGGCCGCGGGCTTCCGCGTGCTGCGCGGCAACCTGTTCGACTCGGCGATCCTGAAGACGAGCGTGATCTCGGAAGAGTTTCGCGCCCGCTATCTCTCGAATCCGGACGACCCGGAAGCCTTCGAGGGCCCGGCCGTGGTCTTCGACGGGCCCGAGGAGTACCGTGCGCGGATCGACGACCCGGCGCTCGGCATCGACGCATCGACGCTGCTCGTGATCCGCGGTGTCGGCCCGATCGGCTACCCGGGCGCCCCCGAGGTCGTGAACATGCAGCCGCCGGCTGCACTCATCGCGGCCGGGATCCACGAGCTGCCGTGCATCGGCGACGGCCGGCAGTCGGGCACCTCCGGCTCGCCCTCGATCCTGAACGCCTCGCCCGAGGCAGCCGCGGGCGGCGGGCTTGCGCTGCTTCGGACCGGGGACCGGATTCGCGTCGACCTTCGCAAGGGAACCGCCGACATGCTCGTGCCGGACGAGGAGCTCGCGCGCCGACGGGCGGCCCTCGAGGCACGCGGCGGCTACGCCTATGCGAAGAGCCAGACTCCGTGGCAGGCACTGCAACGCGCCGGAGTCGGCCAGCTGGCCACGGGAGCCGTGCTCGAGAGCGCAGTCGAGTTCCAGCGTCTCGCGCAGACGCAGACCCTTCCCCGCCACAGCCACTGAGCCGCGCGCCGTCGGGTCTGGTGGCGGCCTCGGGCGCAGCTCGCCTGCGCGCGGAGCGCCGCCCGAATGGCCTATTGCCTGTCGATGACGAGCGTGTCGTCGTACGTCGTGCCGTCCGGGCGCGTGCCCGCATTGTGGACGGTGAGCGTCCTGCCGTCCGCCGACACCGCGCGGTGCACGGTGTCGGCCACTGTCGCGCCCCTCGAGAGCGTGAAGCCCGTGGTGTGCGCGTCGATCGCCTTGCCGGTGCCACCGTCGGTAGCGGGATTGCCGGTGATCGGCTGAGCCTTGCCGTCGTGGGTCAGGGTCACGTGCATGGACGCTGCCTTGCCGTCGGCGCCGATCGCCTTCGCGTCGAGCGTCGTGCCGTCCTTGCTCTCCGTGTATGCGCGCGTCCCGCTGTTCGGCGCGGCGCCGCTCAACTTCGACTTTGCGACGTCGCGCTTCCAGGGACCGTCGACTGCACCGGCCGCGATGGCATTCACGCCGAGGAGCAGCGTACCGAGCAGAGCGACTGCAATGAGTCTCTTCATTGTCCTTCGCCGGTGCGGTCCTGTTCTCGTGCTTCGTGCGTCCACCGCCCGGACTGGCTCCGGCGCGGGCCGAGGACCATTCGCGCAGGTCCCTGCGTCGACCCGCACGCATCCATCATGCATCGCAGCAGCGGACCGCCTGGGGCTGTCACTCTCCGGCCCGCGGCGTGACGAGCGCGACGCCAAGCGCTGCCGCGGCGCCGCCGGGCTGCGCAGGGGAACCCCGACGCTGCTCACCGGGCCGCTCATCCCGCCGGATCGTCTGGCGGGCGCCGCAGCTACTTCGGTAACGGAAAGCCCTTCATGCAGACGATCGTCCGCTCCGCGTCCTCGCGCCGGGCGTGGCTGAAGCCGAGGTTGGCGGTACACAGGACATCGCCGCGCAGGACCAGGCTCGTGTTGTCATCCAGCGGGGCATTCTGCTTCGTGGCGATGAGCAGGCGCTGCGACCCGTCCGGCGACAGTACCCAGATCTGATTCAGCAGGATCTCCGAGACGTAGAGGTTGCCCCTGTCGTCCAGGGTGATGCCGTCGAAGGCCGAGAAGCCGGTGGGCAGCGGTACGGGATCGCCGGCTGTGCCGTCGGGGTTGATCGGGATCCGCAGGATCATCGGATCGCCGTCGGTGACCGCATAGATGTTCTTCCCCTGCCGGTCGATCGCGAGATCGTTGACACCGAGCGGCAGTCCCGAATACGGCTTCGGCGACCAGTTGAGCAACGGGTGGGCGGACCAGAGGTCGACCCGCTGTCCGTCCGGCGAGATCTTCCAGATCCCCGCATAGGTGAGATCGGTCATGTAGACGTTGCCACCCGAATCGACGGCCACGTCGTCCGGATAGCAGAACGGCCAGCCGTCGGCCTTGGTCGCGAGGGCGGTGACTTTCCGGGTCCTGGCATCCACCTTGTAGAGCCCGGAGCGGGTCACGGTCGCGTCGCGGCAGGCCGGATGAAGGGGATTCGTCAGGTCGTCGGCAAAGTGTCGCTTCGAGCGGGCCGTATAGGCGACGTAGAGGTTGTCATCCTTGTCGAAGTCGAGCCCGAGCAGCACACCCTTGCCGCTCTCCTCCCGGGACGGCACCCAGGCGACGTGGTCGTGGCTGCCGTCCTCCCGGACCATGACGACTTCGCCGCTGTTCGCGAGCGTCGCATAGAGGTTGCCCTTCGAATCGACCGCGAGTCCTTCCGGTACGTCCGGGAACCTCGCCATCACCCACGACCTGAATTCCGCGGCAGCCGGGAGTGGCGCAGCCGCGAGCCACGCGCCGGCGACGAGCGACACAACGAACGACGACAGCCTGCGGCGGCGGAGTCTAGACCGGACCATGCCCCGTATCCTCATGTGGAGTTTCGCCTCAGGAATCCGGATGGCGCGCGCGAGACACCGGCACAGCGGCCCGGCGCGACCCGCTGCATGCGACGCCGTGCCGTCCTGCCACGCCCGGCGCATCGCGGCGCGACGCAGCCCGCGCGCTTCCGCCAGGGGCCTCAGGCACCGGCACTCGCGATTTCCCGCTCCGACTGCACGAGCCCGTAGGCCGGGACGATCTCGCCGTCACGGTCGGATATCTGCTCCCACTGCTCGATCAGCTGCTCGCCAGCGTCGGCACCGGCGCCAAGATGGCGACCAGTGGTCAGCGTGACGTGCGCCCGGGCGAAGTGGCCGGCACCGGCACAGAGCACCGCACGGGTCGGCGCACCCTCGACGACCAGCGCGAGGAGCCCCGGGCTCACGAGCGCGGGACTCAGGCGTTCGAGGTTCGCCTCGGACAGCACGCCGCGCGTCATCTGCGTCGCTGCCGTCGGCGCGAGACAGTTCACGCGGATGCCGTATTTCTCGCCCTCGAGCGCAAGCGTCTGCATGAGCCCGACGAGCGCCATCTTCGCGGCGCCGTAGTTCGCCTGGCCGAAGCTCCCGTAGAGGCCGGACGAGGAGGTCGTCATCACCACCCGGCCGTAGCGCTGCTCGCGCATGAGGTCCCAGACCGCCTTGGTGCAGATGACCGACCCCATCACGTGAACGTCGATCACCTGACGGAAGTCAGCGAGGCTCATCTTCGCGAAGGTCCTGTCGCGCAGGATTCCGGCATTGTTCACGAGGACGTCGATGCGCCCCCACTGGTCGATGACCTGCCGGACCATCGCGGCGACGCCGGCCTCGTCGGTCACCGAAGCCGGTATGGCGAGCGCCGTTGCGCCTGCTGCCTGAATCTCGGCCGCCACCTGGCTCGCGGCATCCGGGGCGAGATCGTTGACGACGACCCGGGCGCCATGCCGCGCGAGGAAGAGGGCATGCGCGCGGCCGAGGCCGCCACCCGCCCCCGTCACGATCGCAACACGTCCGTCGAGTAGCATGCCGTTCGTCTCCATCCCGGTCGCTCCGCATCTGCGGTGCGGCCCGGCGAATACCGTGCCGGTCGGGCGTCAGTTCCGACTGGCGGGCGCGCGGAGCATCGCGCGACGCCGGCAGGCGTCAGCGCTTCGCCTTCCTCGCGCGCTGCCGGCAGATCGCCCGAAAGCCTGCTGCCATGAACGACGCCATGCGTTCCTTCACCTCGACGAAGTTCTCCGACTTGCATACGCCGCCAGAGAGCTTGTCGATGCGCCCGGTCCTCGCGAGGGTGAGCATCAGCGCACCGGTCACGAAGTGGTAGCTCCAGAAGATGTCCTTCTCCGTGGCATGCGGCAGCGCCTTCCTGAGCAGCCCGATCAGCCGCAGCACCACCGGATCGAAGTGCTGATCCATCAACTCGGCACCCCACTCGGGAGTGTTCGCCACCTGCGCGCCGAGCGCGGCATAGTTCTTCCAGCCCTCGCCTCCGTCGATGTAGAGATCGAGGTCGGTGTTGAGGAAGGTCTGCAGTGCTCCCTTGATCGTCGGCTTGCCCTTGGTCGATGCCTCGTATTCGTCGAGCGCCTTCATCCGTCGCTCGCTCGTGATCACCGCGCGGCGCGCGAACACGGCGTCGAACAGCTTCTTCTTGTCCCGAAAGTAGTAGTTGAGCAGCGAGTGATGCACGCCTATGCGCTTCGCCACGTCCTTGAGCGTGACGCCGTGCAGCCCGTGCTTCGAGAACAGCTCCTCCGCCGTATCGAGGATCTGCTCCATGGTCTCCGCGCGCTGTGCTGCCTTGGTGGGGCGGGAGCGAGTCTTCGGGGGCTTGGGCACTGGGCGGTTTCTCCAGTTCGGTGCGGACGGCGATGGGCGGATGACGCAGATGACCCCTGCTCAGTGGCCGTCCCCGTATTGGGTGCGGAGCCTCATTTTATCGATCTTGCCCGTGGGTGCCAGCGGCATCCTCGGCAGGCGGAACACCGCGTCGGGGATCCACCACGACGCGACGCGGCCCTGCAGGGGCGCGAGCAGCGCCTCGTCGCTGATGTCCTGGTCACTGCGCATCTCGACCAGCAGTATCGGGCGCTCGCCCCACTTCGGGTCGGAACGTCCGATGACCGCTGCGAGCGATACTTCGGGCAGCGCGCCGACCACTGCCTCGATCTCCGCCGGATTGATCCACTCGCCGCCCGACTTGATGAGGTCCTTGGCGCGGCCCGTGATGATGAGGTTCCCGTCGGCGTCGATCCGCGCGAGATCCCCGGTCGGAAACCAGCCGGACGCGTCCGTGGCATCGGAGTCCTCGCCGAAGTAGCGCGCGATGACCGCGGCACCGCGCACGCGCAGATGCCCCTCGGCGTCCCGCTGCTCGGGCAGCGGCTGTCCGTCGGCATTCGTGATGAGCAGGTCGACGCCCACCGCAGGACGGCCCGAGGCAGCAGCGGACCGGGCCGTGTCGTAGTACCGGGATACCGTCCCGGACGGCGACAGCTCCGTCATTCCCCAGCTCGTCTGCACGGTCACCGCGAGTCTGCGCTCGATGCGCTCCATGAGGGCCGGCGGCAGCGGGGCTCCTCCCATGATGATTCGCCTGAGGCTCGGCAGCTCGCCGCCGCAGGACTCCAGGTGCTCGACGAGCCCGAGCCACACCGTCGGCACGCCGACGCCGATGGTGACGCCCTCCGATGCGATCAGCCGCGCAAGGGTTGCGCCATCCGAATGGCGCCCCGGCAGTACGAGCCTCGCGCCGACCGCGGGGACCGCGAAGGGCAGACCCCACGCGTTCGCGTGAAACATGGGAACGACGGCGAGTACGCTGTCGCCGCCCGAGATCGCCATCACGTCGACCTGCAGGAGCCTCAAGGTATGCAGGTAGCTCGACCGGTGCGTGTAGGTGACCCCCTTGGGCGCGCCGGTGGTTCCGGAAGTGAAGCAGAGTCCGGAGGGCGAGGTCTCAGGGAAATCGCCCCACGCAACCGGATCGCTGCTGCCGGCCGCAATCAGCGGCTCGAGGGCGCCGACGACCGGCTTGCCGGGCTTCGGTCCCGCCGCACCGTCCGGGGTGTCCATCACGAGTACGCGGTCGATCCGCGTCGCCCGCTCGGTGATTTCCCGGGCAAGCGGCTCGAGATCTGCACTCACCACGAGGATGCGCGCCCCCGACTGGGCAATCATCGCGGCGAGCTGCGCGCAGACGAGGCGGGGGTTGAGCGTGTGGCAGACGGCACCCATGCCGATGATGGCGTAGAGTGCCTCGACGTGTCCTTGCGTGTTCCACGCAAGGGTGGCGACGCGATCTCCGCGCCGGATGCCGAGCCCCCTGAGTACAGCCGACGTCCTTGCGCTTCGCTCCCTGAGCTCCGCGTAGCCAATCCGGTCAATCGCGCCGTCGTCGCGTCCCGTCACGACCTGAGCCTTCGGGTGCCATTTGGCGGCGTGCTCGAGGAACCTGTTTAACGTCAGCGCGAACGGCTGCATGTCGCCGTCGATCATCTGCATCCCGGCACCTCGGCAGGCAGGGGCGGGGAGACGAGGCCGACGTTCCAGTTCCACGGAATCCCGCCATCCGCCCGTCGCCGGCAGACGAGCTGCTCCTCGAGCTCGTACATCCCGGGGAGAAGGTGCGTTCCGGGCCGCGGTGCGTCGGCGAAGGCCATGTAGGCGCGCTCCGCACCGTAGGGGTGCCACTCGGGCTCGCCGCGCGCATCCGGACGGCCGTCGCGCGCGAAGGCCACCCAATAGCCGGTCATCGCCGCCGAGAGGTGCGCCTCGGTCGGATCCGCCGGGACGCTAGGCCAGAGCGGCGGCGCACGATCCGCCGTGCCGAAGACGTAGGGAAGCTCGCTCGCGTGGAACGCGTGCAGGCCGGCGGCGTCGGCAGCCGGATAACCATGGTCGAAGAAATAGAGGAACGACGGCACGCCGAGCGCGGTCTGCTTCCTGACCAGCCGCTCTGACGTCCAGCCGTAGAGCGCATCCCGCGGCGCCCTGAGGACGCTGTCCGCGAGATCGCTCGCCGGATAGAGCGCGAGGAAGGTGTCGGCCAGGTCGCCATAGCGCTCGTGAATCTGCGCCGCATAAACGGCGGCATCGGCCGGAACGGGTGGCGCGAGGAAGCGGAGCGAGCGAATCTCGCCACTGTTGAAGCCGGTGAGTACCGGCACCTTCGCCTGCTCGCCGCGGTCGAACACGTCGACGAGCTGACGCGGCAAGACGTTGCCGTCGATGGTCCCGAAAGGCCCGTAGCCTGCGCGGGCGGCCGCGTCGGTGAGGGGTCCGGCGGCCATCGCCCGCAGCGCCGCCACGTCGCTCGCGCCCAGCTTGGCGGCGAGCGCCGTCCCAATCGTCTCTGCCGGCACCTCGCCGAATCGCGCTGCCCGCAGCTCCGGCGTCGAGATCATGTAGGCGCTCTCCGCGATCGCTCCGGCGAAGAGCCCGCGCGCGGGCGGAGAGGCCAGCAGGTACATGACGCTGAGCGCACCGGCAGATTCGCCGGCTATCGTGACCTTCGACGGATCGCCGCCGAATGCGGCGATGTTGTCCCGTACCCACCGCAGCGCCGCGATCTGGTCCAGCAGGCCGTAGTTGCCCGATACCCCCGCCGCCGACTCGGCGCTCAGCCCCGGGTGCGCCAGGTAGCCGAGGACGCCGAGCCGATAGTTGATCGACACGACGATGATGCCGCGCCGCGCCATGGCGGTCCCGTCGTAGAGCCCGGCGCCGCTCCAGCCGCTCACGAGCGCACCGCCATGGATCCACACCAGCACCGGTGCTCTGCGCGCACGCGCCGGCGCCCAGATGTTGAGCGACAGGCAGTCCTCGCTCATGGGCGGCAGATCCTCGGAGTAGATGCTGCCTGGCCGCCCCTTCGGCTGGACGCAGGGCGCACCGAAGTCCGCTGCATTGCGCTCGCCCTGCCATGGCGGCAGCGGCTCGGGCGGGCGCCAGCGCCGTTCGCCGACCGGCGCGAGCGCGTACGGCAGCCCCTTGAATACGTGCACGCCGCCCGCATCGACGCCGCGCGTGATTCCGGCGGGCGCATGGACGACCGGCGCGGGCTGCGCGGCGGCGGCGAACGCGAGGCACGCAGCCGCCGCACGCGCACGGGAGAGAATCTTCGGCCTCATTTCATTTCCCCGCATCCAGCGTCTCGCGCCCGAGCGCGCGGGACAACGCCAGAAAAAGCACCACGGCCAGGAAGTAGAACGGCACGAGCGTATAGAAAGCGAGCTGCAGCGAGTTGCCGGGATGGCCGGCGCGGAAATAATCACTCGCCGCCCCGAGGTAGGTCGGGCCGAGCCCAAGGCCGATCAGGTTCATCACGAGCAGCAGCAGCGCGCCCGACAGCACCCGCTGGCGCGGCTCGACCGCCTCCTGCACGAGTGCGACCGCAGGGGAGAGGTAGAAGTAGTTGAGAAAGGTCGGGACCGCGAGGAACGCGAGGGCCAGCGGCCAGTGCGGCGCCCAGGCAAAGCCGACGAAGAACGGGACGGCGGCGAGCAGGGCGAGCGCAGGGACGTACGCGTAGGCGCGCTTCGAGAGCGGTGTCAGCCAGTCGATCAGTCGTCCCGAGGTATAGATCCCGGCGCCGATGGCGATGCCGACGAGGAGCGCGTAGTAGAGCGCCACCTCCCTCAGCGTCATGCCCTTCTCGCGCATCAGGAAGAGCGTCGTGAAATTGAGGACCGCATAGGTGACGAACTGCGTCGCACCGCTCGCGAGGGCGACGAGGAGCAGGATCCTGCGCCGGAAGAAGAGGCTGCAGGTCGCCCAGAACGCCGGCGGCATGTCGCGCCGGGCGACCGGGCCGGCGCCCGTCCGATCGAGACCGCCGCGCTCAGGCTCGCTGACGAAGAGAAAGACCACGAGCGCAGCGATGATGCCGACGGCGCCGAGCGATACGAATGCCGTGCGCCAGCTGTAGGCGGCGGCAATCGAGGCACCGAATGCGATGCCCAGCGCCTGCCCGATGGGCGGGCCGAGGTTGTAGATGCCGAGTGCCATGCCGCGCGTACCGGAGGGAAAGTAGTCCGAGATGAGAGCATACGACGGAGGCACTCCCCCCGCTTCGCCGACACCGACCGACATGCGCGCGAGCACCAGCTGTGGATAGGTCGAGGTGAGGCCGCAGGCCACCGTGGCAGCGCTCCACAGGGCACAGGCAAACGACAAGACGCGCACCCTGTTGGCCCTGTCGGCCAGCCAGCCGACCGGGATTGCGATGAGGCAATAGAAGAGGGCGAAGTAGAAGCCACTGATCCGGCCCAGCTGGCCATCCGTGACGCCGAGGTCGTCCTGGATCGGCTTCGCGAGGATGGACAGCAGCTGCCGGTCGAGGAAATTGAGCGCGTACACGAAGCACAGGATCGCAAGTGCCACCCAGGCCGCCCGGCCTGGCCGCATCCGCTGCGCGGCCAGCCGGGCGGACGGGCTCAGGGTCGGCCCGAGCCGCAGCGGCTCGTTGTGAACGCCCATCGTCTAGAATTCATAGTTCATGCGCAACCCGATCGTCCGGGGCTGCAACCGACCGTAACGGCTCTCGATGAATGCCTCCGGATGGACGTAGTTGATGGCGTGGGAGTCGGCCAGGTTCTCGCAGTAGAGGCTGACGTTGGTCCGCCGGTCGAACAGCACGCGGACGTTCGCGTTGATCACGTTGTAGCTCTCCGTGAATCCATAGGTGGCGCTCACGACGCCCGGCTGGCCGGGCACGTCGGGAAAGCCATTCGGAAAGGCGCCGACGTGCTGGACGGACGCTGCCACGTCCGCCTTCGCAGTCGGGGACAGCGTGAAGCCGTAGTCGGCGTAGAGAGCGCCCTGGAACGACGGCGCCGAGAGACCGGCCCCGACCACGGCCCCGGAGATCGCCGCCTGGCTCGCGCTGAGCGACGTGACGGTGGCGTGATCTATCGAGCCGCTGATCCCGACCGTCAGGTCGGTCACGGGGATCGCCTTCAGCTCGAACTCGACGCCGTCGCTCCTCGCTGCGCCGACGTTGGTCGCGAACTGAATGGAGTCCGACACGCGGTTGGCCTGGATCTGGATGTTGCTCCAGTTGATCAGGTAGACCGCGATGTTCGCGCTGAGCCGGCCGCCGAACCAGTTGCCCTTCGCCCCGATCTCGTAGTTCGTCAGGTCGTCGGACGATGCGCCGGGCGGAATGATGATGTCGTGCGGATTGACGACGCTCACCGAGCCCGCGTTCGCGTTCACCACCGGCGCCCGGAAACCGGTCGACACGGTGGCGTAGGTGGTGAGCGATGCCGAAGGCATGTACGACAGGCTCACCTTGTAGGACGGCCGGTCGGCCTCGATCTTCGTGCCGGCCGCGGGCGGAATCGGCGTGATCGTCAGTGGCCCCGGAATCCCGTAGAGCGCGTTCACGAAGTAGTTGCTGTTGTAGCCGCCGTCGACCCACCCTTGCGAATCGACCTCGCTGTACCGGAGTCCTCCCGTGAGTGATACCCGGTCGCTGATGTGATAGGTGAGGTCGCCGAAGCCCGCGAGCTCGTGCGAGATGCTGTGGGTGTTCTCGACCTCGTAGTATTCGCCGCTCAGGCCGGTGATGTCGTGGGACTCAAGGAAGCTGAGCGAGGAACGGAAGTAGTACGGAACATTGAGCTTCTGGTCGAGGTAGAAGACGCCGACCACCCAGTCGAGCTTGCCGCCCGGATCGGAGGCGAGGCGGGTTTCCTCGACGAAGGTCTTCTGGAAGCCGAGGGCATCGAGCCCGAAGGCGATCGCGCCGCCGAAGGTGCCGGCGAGGTCGACGAAGAACTTCTGGTCGAAGCGCGAATAGGTCGATGAGCTGGTGAGCGTTGCACCGTCGAACTGGTAGTTGATGGTCACGTTGTCGTTGTTCATCGTGCCCGAATAGATGTCGGGCTGGTTCGAGTCGCGCACGTAGAGGCCGAGCGACGGGCTCGTGAGCGACGCGTCCTGCGGGGCGCTGTCCTCGTACGAGGCGAGCAGCTTCACCGAGAGCCGATCGGTCGGCTTGATGAGCACGGCAAGCCGCCCGCCATCGTCGACCAGCGTGTTCGAGTTGTTGATCCCGGTGCCGATGTTGTCGACCCAGCCGTCCTCGTGTCGGTAGAACCCTACCGCGCGCACCGCAACGGTGTCGTCGACCAGCGGAATGTTGACCATGCCATCGTACCGCTGGCGCAGCGAGTCCGAACCCGTCTCGCCGAAGTCGACCTGGCCGGAGGCGTGAAAGCCGGTGAGGTCGGGGCTGTTGGTCAGGATGCGGAGCGCACCCGACAGGGAGCCCGAACCGAACAGGGTCCCCTGCGGGCCGCGCAGGAACTCGACGCGTTCGACGTCGTACAGATTGGGGTTCAGCGTCGTCGTGTTGCCGATTCGCGAGATCGGCAGGTCGTCGATGTAGATCGCCACCGTGCTCTGCAGATTGGCGCCGTAGCTGTTGGTTGCGATGCCACGTGCCGTGAAGTTGTTGAAATTGTCACTCTGCTTGTTGAGGACGACACCCGGCGTCGCGAGCGCGAGGCCCTCGTAGCCAACGATGCCGTTGGTCGAAAGCTCCTCCTGCGAGTACGCGGTGATGCTGAGCGGCACATCCTGGAGTCGCTCTGACCGGCGGGTTGCCGTGACGACGACTTCCTGCAGCTCCGACCCTGCGCGCGGCTCGGCGGAAGCCTGGGCGGCCGGGGAAGAACTTGGTGCGCCCTTCTGGGACTCCGCGTTGGCTGCCACCGTTTGTGCCTGCGCGGATGTGAATGTGACGGCCAGTGCTGCGGCGCACGTTGGCACAAGCAGACTCTGTCTCATGCTCTGTCCCCCTCAGGTTTGCGCCTTTGCTGAATGCCGACGCTTGCGCAGAAAGGTACGAGTGAGCCGGTCGCTTGTCAACATTCACTCACACTCGTGTGAATGAAATGATCACTGCCGGGAGGAGAACCGATTCAGGTGCGTTCCGAACTCTCGCGTGCGTCGCGCCGCTTCGCTGCGGCGCAGCAGACCGACGCCGCCCGCGGCTGCCCGCGGCATCCGAAACGTCCCTTGCTCGCGCCGCCAGCGGGCAGCAGCTCCTGCGAGACCCCAGAGTCCGCACCGGAGGTAGGATCCGCCGAGGACGGGAACGCACCTCGCCCCACGGGCAGGTTGACCGTAGACTTCCATCCGACACGGCAGCGGGGGAGTTCGGAACCAGTGACAGTCGAAGCGGCCACGGCATCGATCCGTCTCATGTCGCGGATGGCCGGCGCGTTCTACCTGCTCGTGTTCCTTGCCGGAGGCGCCGCCGTGCTCGCGAGCAACGGGCTCTTCAGGCTGACCGACGCTGCAGCGACCGCGTCCGGCATCCTGCTGCACGGCCAGCGCTTCTGGCTCAGCTTCACGTTCAACCTCCTCGTCATCGCGAGCTACCTGGCGGTGACGGCACTCTTCTATGACCTGTACAAACCGGTGAGCAGGCGACTGTCGCTGCAGGCCGTGCTCTTCAGCGTTACCGGCTGTGCGGTACAGGCCGCCGCACTCGTCTTCTATGCCGCGCCGTGGGTGGTACTGACGGCACCGAAGACTCTGACCCCGCTGGCGCCGGAGCAGCTTCAGGCGCTGGCATTGCTCGGGCTGAATCTCTACGTGCAGGCCTACAACATCGGCCTCGCATTTTTCGGCTTCTATTGCCTCCTGATCGGCTACCTCACGTTCCGGTCGACTTTCCTTCCGCGCATCCTCGGTGTACTCATGATGCTCGGCGGACTGGGCTGGCTGACCTTCCTGTCGCCACCGCTCGTCGACTTCCTGCGCCCGTACAACGTGGCCCCGGGAGTCCTGGGCGAAGGAGCGCTGACCCTCTGGCTCCTGCTGGCCGGAGTGAATGCAGAGAAGTGGGACGAGCAGGGACGAGCACGTTGAGCGCCGGCTGCGGCGAGTCGTGCGGCCAGCCGATGCGGGTCGTGGTTCGCCCTTTTGGATGCGCGAGTCTGTCCAACAACCTCCTGGAGAACCTTCGATGCTCGATCACATCGGATTGGCGGTTTCGAATCTCGGGAAATCCCGCCAGTTCTACCTCGCGGCACTCGCGCCGTTGTCGATCGGAATCGTCATGGAAGTCGCGAAGGAAGAGACCGGCGGCTACGCCGGAGCGGGATTTGGCGCACGCAACAAGCCGTTCTTCTGGATCGGGACCGGCAGCCACCTGAGCGGCCCGCTGCACGTCGCTTTCACTGCGCCGACGCGTGCGGCGGTGGACGCGTTCTACCGGGCTGCCCTGTCAGCCGGCGGTCGCGACAATGGCGCGCCCGGTGTGCGCGCGCACTACCATCCAGACTATTACGGCGCTTTTGTTCTGGATCCGGATGGAAACAACGTCGAGGCGGTCTGTCACAGCCCGGCGTAGGCACGGCCGAGCAGTCTTCCAAGCGTCCTGCGGGCCGAAGCAAGCTAGCAGGTCACTGGCCATCTAGCGCCATGCGGCAAGGTTGCCGGTGGATTTCATGTTCCGGCTCACCGCCCACGAGGCCACCGCGTTAAGGTCGCAATTTGCGACCCTAAAGCCCCGCCGTGCCCAGCACCGCAAATACCTGCAGTACGCGTTCACTCAGCACGGCGCGATTCAGGCGGCTAACGTGCTCAACAGCCGACGCGCCGTCGAGATGGGGATCTACGTCGTCCGCGCATTCGTGCAGCTCCGCGAGCTTCTGAGCTCGAACAAGGAACTTGCGAAGCGCGTCGATCAGCTCGAAGCCCGCATCGAGAAGAAGCTCGCGACCCACGATGACGCCATCGCCGCGATGCCCTCAGCGATCCGCGAACTGATGCACCCCCGGCCGACCTTTTCTCCTCCGCAGACTGCGACCCGGGGGAGTATTGTCAACGGCAACGGGTAACCAACCCTGGCGTTGGAAAATATGGTCGTGCTCACGTGGATCGATTCCATGCCCATCGGCAAAGACGAGAAGGCCTTTTTCGCCCGGCTCGGCGCCCGGATCGCCGAGGTCCGCAAGGCCCAGGGCATCACCCAGGTCCAGCTGGCCGAAGTGCTGTCGGTCTCCCAGCAGACCATCAACGCCTACGAGGTCGGCCGCCGGCGCATGCCAGTCTCGTCACTGCCGACCATCGCTCGTCATCTTGGCGTCTCGATCGACGAACTGCTCTGCGACACCTCGGCGGCCGCCCGGAAGCGCGGTCCGGCGCCAAAGCTCCAGCAGCAGATCGAACGCATCCAGCAACTGCCGCGTACCCGGCAGCGGTTCGTCATGGAGATGATCGACACGTGCTCGGCCAGACGGGCCGATAGGAGCCTCGCCATGCATGCACAGACACCCAAGCAGGAAGCCCTGCACGCCATCGAACGGCTCCCCGACGACGTCCGCTTCGATGAGATCGTCTATCGACTCTACGTGCTCGGGAAGGTCCAGCAGGGCCTGAAGGATATCGACGCCGGCCGCACCGTCAGCACCGACGAGCTCGCCCGCGAGATCGAAGCCTGGTAGCCATTCTGCGCTGGTCCCAGCGCGCTCGCGCTGACCTCAAGGCGATCCACGAGTACATCGCCAAGGATTCGCCGAAGAACGCCAAGACCGTCGTGCTCGACATCCTGGGCCGCGCCGGATAGTGCAACCCGGCAAGATTCCCTGAGGATTTCATATTCTAGCTGACCGCCCGCGAGTGGTCCGCTTTGAGGTCACAGATTGTGACCTCAAACGCCGCTGGCCGCGGCGGCCGCCGCTACGCCCCCTACGCATTCACCGAGCAGGGCGTCGCCATGCTCTCTGCGGTCCTCGGCAGCGAGCGCGCCATCGCCGTCAACATCCAGATCATGCAGGCCTTCGTCCACATACGCGCGATGCTGGTCTCCAACAAGGAACTCGCCCAAAAGCTCGACCAACTCGAGGCTTGCATCGAGAAGCGCCTCGCCGCCCACGATGAGGCTATCGCCGCCATCCTCTCGGCGATCCGCGAGCTCATGAACCCGCCGGCACCTAAGCGCCGCCGCCGCCGCCCGCCCGCCCGCGGCATCGGCTTCACCGCCGATCTCCCCGAGAAGAGCTAAAGACCCGTCGCCGGTGCCTTTCTTGGGCCTCAATGGTCCACAAGAGCCGCTCCGTTGCTATCCTGCATGTCATCAAGATTGGCACCGCTCGCTCGGTAGCCGGGTCTCTGCTGCGGACCGCCTCAAGTGGCAGTCAGGAACCCGGACTGCTCGGCGTGAAGACCCTCGACTATATAAAAGCCGTTCTTCGGGAACTTAGCCGTTTTCGTGTCGAGATCGTCCACCGCGATCACCACCTGAGTGAAGTACATCGTCACGGTCGGAAGCGCACGGGGATGGCCACCAACGAACGCGCAACTGTAGTCGCTCCGCCAGTCGCTCAGCCGCCTTTCCAGCGCGGGGAGAGAGATCGCGATGCCCGCATCCGAGCCGTCTAAAGCCCCTGTTGTTCGATACACCACTGCCATGAAGCACTCTCCTATGGCGCGCCGCCGAGTTTCTTCTTCCTCCATAGCAACGCATCTTCGTACACGCGCGCGAGGGCGGGGTCACGCTCCCAATCGCTGAAGTAATTCGCCACTTGACGGTTCTCGAAAAGATGCTCTAAGACGCCATTGAGGACTGCGTCCCGAACATCCTCATCACCTCTCTTGTATAGCTTTGCTAGTCGATGTTTGATTTCTGTGAGCCTTACCCGAGGAACCGCTTCATTGTTCCAAAAGTTGACAATCCATGCGACCAGTTGATGACCAGCGAGATACCGAGAATCGGTCCACTCACCGTCGGGTCCTTCCTCAATGCACTGCTCCAGATAATCGAGAACGAAAGCGTAATAGTCCTCAAATTGCAGTGCCGGCTTGATGCGAGCGGCGCGCTCGGCATCGGTGATCATCGAGTACAAAGCGCCTCGCACCTCCAGGTCAGGAGAGCGCATCCATTCAAGCACTCGCGACTTGGGGACTGCGCGCACGTCGTTAGAATCACGACCGCCGAACTCCGCCCTTAGTGCGGCAATAGTTTCTCGCGCAGATGGTGAGGCGGGCTGCATTGGTCACGGAACAAAGATTGGTTCAAAAGGAATTCGGATCGGCGCGGGTGTCGGCGTCGGCGCCCACTCCGGAGGTGGCATGACGGGAACACCTTGTTGTTGTTTTGGCGGACAGTTCTCGCACTTCGCCTTATGGAGCGCTTGGCAATTCGCGTAGGCCCTCCACAGGTCAGCGATCTCCTTTGCATGCCTGCCTCCGCCGCGTGGCGGAGGATTCAGCCAGTCCCACAACTGATGCGAGTTAATCATTCGCATCAGAACCCACATCTTCCCCGACAGCATCGCGCAGCTGTCATCATCCGTGCACTTCAGCCTGGTGCCTTCGGGAGGGTGATACGGGCTACCACTCGGATCTAAGCTAGTCGCATCCGACTCGCTGATTGGGTTGCCGTCGGCATATGCATACGCGCTCGCTCCACCATCGAGTCCTATCGGATCGCTCTCGACGTACCTTCCTGTTGTCGGGTCGTAGTCTCTGAAGTAGTTGTAACCATAAACCAACGAACGGCCAACTAGTGCTAGTGCGCGCTACTTGAAGCGCTTTCTGATCATTCTAATGCCACTGGCAAGGCCAACAATCCACAGAAGCTCCAACAGGTACGCAGAGAACGTTGCAACGCGTCCGTCGCCAACGCCCAAGAGACTCAGCACCCCGATGGGCGCAGTCGCGAAAGCGAAAATGTAACCGCCGTATCCATGGAATCCTCCGAGTGCGAAGAAGAGTAACAATAATACGGCGATCACCATGCATGACCAGACCGCCCATCTAAACAGCGGCTGAATCGGGCTCGTTCGCCGGCTAGGACTGATTACCGGCATCCGCACACTCCTGCGCCGTTCATTGCATCGTGAATGCGAATTACGGTCTCAGCCAGTAGCGCGGGCGATAAGTGTGCGACGTCTTCAATGGTGTCGGCAGAGTCTCCGTGATTGAGCCACTCGAACCACCACCGAGGTGACAGCGGATTGCCCCAGACCTGCCAGCCCGCGTGTGCCGGCGACGTTGAATCCATTATGGGGTGCAGCGCCTCGCCGAGATTGAAGTAGGCTGCATACTGTGAACTCGGGCTGGGATTTTGACGCAACGAGTTGTATGCGCCTAAATGGTCGCTAATGAACGCGCACATCTTTCGGCGGGCATCCGCGATGCTTTCGCCCGGCGCCGTCGTTTCGTGCTGATATGCGGTCGATGGGCCTTGACCCCAGTCCACGATCGCGCTTCCCGTCTCAATCGCTTCTTGCAAACCCCATGTGAGATTTGGGAACGCATGCTCGAGAATCAGATTGTGTGCATCCGTGCTCCATAATCCGAATCTGTCAGCCTTTAGCGTCGGTTCATTGTGGACGTACCCGTAGGTGTTGATCCCGGCGATCAACCCAAGCGGATCACTCTCCACGAACCGCCCTGTTTGCGGATCGAGGTCTCTGTAGTAGTTGTAGTTGAAATTTTACTCCGTGGGATGATCCCGGAAGGCCAAGCCGCGGACGGTTGCCACGATCACGCACACGACAGTCGCCAGAAAGGCGAGCGGAAGCACTATGTCACGGACCACGGACGACCACCAAAGTGCGCTGTTTGCGCCCAGGCGAATCTTCGTGTCCACAACCGTCGCAACGCCGTATTTCTGGATGGCCGCTACCGGAAGCCAGCGCACTAGGTAGAGAGCCGCGGCGACAAATGTGAAGGCGGGAGCCCAACGCCCTCGGACAAAGCCCACCGCCGCGAGAGCAAGACCGACCACGACTAAGACAGCTTGATGCTCCAGGACGAGCGCGCCCTCGTGCGAAAAGTCTCTTCCGAATAGCACAACTTGCGAAGGCGCCATCAACATTACTGCGGCCTGAACGGCCGCGGCCAGCAGCCACGCGAACAGACACAAGAGCCTGCACGAGCGCGTCACTTGCTGCCTCCCTTGTAACAAGATGAGGACTTAATGCCTTTTGCGCAGAGCTCCGCGCACGACGACACGATTCCGGCGCCGCCATCGCCGAACGCGCCGTTGATCAAGGCGACGACCTCCTTGCCCTGCTTCTTTATCCAGTCGTTGAAGTAGCTAAGACAGTCGCCCAGCAGCTCCGTATCGCTGCGACTCAGGCCGCAGTTTCGCGTGATGCAGATCGCCGCGAGCCCGGCACCGGCACCGTTGGCAATCGCCTCCTCGGGCGCCTTGTCATTCCATAGCTCCTGCAGCCAGTCGAACGGGCCCAATCCCATTCGATCCCTAAGCATCGTCGGACGGTCATCGACGTAATTGTAAAGATGGTTCCAGTAGCCGCGATGTCTGGAGCCTCCGAATGCACTTGAAGTCCCGAAGAAGAACCGCTGACCGATCGGATCAGGTTCGATGTACCTACCAGTCTGAGGATCGAGGTCTCTGTAGTAGTTGTAGTGCAGTCGGCCCGATGCGAGTCGTCGTACCCGACGACGATTTCGCCTACGCGGTCGCGGACTTGAGCGGACGGCAGCCTGGTGCATGAGGGCGGCTAAGGTGTGATGACCCAGAGGCGAGTTATCGCCTAGGAGCGGGGACGGGTCAAGCGATCATCGTCACCCACGATCGCGACCTCCTGGACCTCGGCACGTTCCGTGCGATCCGCATCCTCGTCGCGCACGACGCAGTCGCCGCGTTCCCTTCAGCCGCGCCCTAAAGGCGCGCTGCGCATCCCCGCGCAGTCACCCCTTAGCACGCGATCTCCTCTCGCTACACTGCGCAAGCTCGGCGCGCAGCCCTTCGCAGTCCACTACTTGAGTCAACTCGTCTTTGCGTAGCCGATATACGCGTACGCTGATTTCGTCGGACTTCCCGCTTGGGCTAGGGGGAATGCTGGTAAACATGCCTTTCGTACAATATGAGTCCGTGTCTTGAAAATACCAACGATCGTCTCCGTCGTCGCTGGCGGATCGCTCGGCGTTCTTACCGACAAACACTAGAGAGTCGGGAACGAGGTAGAGCTGATCGCCATCTGCGTACCAAACCATAAAATACAGCTCGCCCGACCGAAAGTCCGCCAGAGACGGACCGCCAACAGCGTGCGAACTCGGCGCGTTCTTTCTAGTCATGGGATTGGCACAAGGTTGCGCGGCGGAAACAGCAACCTGCTTCCCTCGCTGATAATCAAGTACGCGGGCACGCTCAGTCCCAACAAGGCCGCCGCCTTCTTCAATGTCGGGCAACTCTCGGGGTCCTCATTGCAGGTGCACTGCATCGGACCGTCCTTCCACTCATACTGCGCGACGGGCGGCTTGATCACTGTTACCCGGAAGGTCTGATTGACCTCACACTTGGCCATGCCGCGTTTACCGCAGATACCGCGGCAAGTGTCCTCCTCCTTCGACGTGCACTTTCTCCGTCGATTCCGCTCAGGCGGAAGAGGCTTCGGCTCCAATCCTTGCGGGTCATACGCCGCAAGCGGATTGCTATCGACGTATCCGTAAGTGTTGACGCCGGCATCCAGGCCTATCGGGTCGCTTTCGACGTACCGCCCCGTCTGCGGGTCGTAGTCTCTGAAGTAGTTGTAGTTGAGGCCTGTTTCCGAATCGTAGTACTGACCCGGGTAGCGCAGGTTGTAAACAAACGTCCCGAGGCCAGCAGGGTTCTGATTAGGCGCAGCAGTCCCGAACGGA
>Ga0181519_10000421_pt1 | contig 39333 bp, 35 predicted proteins | sample PEATcosm2014_Bin_26_FD_121102 | JGI IMG/M metagenome (GOLD analysis project Ga0181519, IMG submission 121102) | Peatland microbial communities from MTU Mesocosm Facility, Houghton, MI, USA - PEATcosm2014_Bin02_10_metaG | ecosystem: Environmental > Terrestrial > Soil > Wetlands > Peat | place...
GGACTATCTGGCCGACGCGCAAAAGCGTATCGACGCGAACGTCAAATACGACCACGACAAGTATCAACTCGTGTGGGGCGGCCAGTTCGAGAACCAGCAGCGGGCGCAGGCACGGCTCACGCTCATCATGGGGCTGGTGCTCGCGCTGATGCTGGTGTTCCTGTTCGCCGAATTCGGCAAGCTGCGTCAGGCGGCGCTGATTCTGGGGGTGGTGCCGCTCGCCACGCTCGGTGGCCTCATCGCCCTGCGTCTCACGGGCGAGACGTTGAACGTCGCGAGCGCGGTGGGCTTCATCGCACTCTTCGGGGTCGCGGTACAGAACGGCATCATCATGATCGCCAACATCAACCGGGTGCGTGCGGAAGGACTCGCGTTGCGCGACGCCGTGATCGCCGGGGCAGTGGAACGCTTCCGTCCGGTGCTGATGACGGCGACGGTCGCCACGGTCGGCATGCTGCCCGCGGCCATGGCGATTGGCGTGGGCACCGACGTGCAGCGCGCACTGGCCACCGTGGTGGTCGGTGGCCTCATCGTGGCCACGCTGCTCACGCTGTTCATTTTGCCGACCTACTACTACCTGCTCGAACGTTACGTCGAGCAGCGCGCCGCGCGGCGTGCTGCTCACGGTGACGGGTCCGGCGAACCGGCACAGGTGTGAGCATGCGTCACCGCTTCTCACGTCTGCCACTCATCCGGCGCCCTTGCTGCCCTGTCACCCCTACCCTGTGGCGTCGCGCAGCGAAGGCCGCGCGCATCGCGGAGACCGTTGTCATGATTCATCGTTACTTCCCGCCCCAAGGCGGCGTGGCCCTGGCCGCCCTGCTGTCGCTCGCCGGCTGTGCCGTCGGTCCCGACTTCAAGACGCCCGAGGCGCCCGCAGGCGCCGGCTACACGGTCGACGCCTTGCCGGCCGGAACCGCCTCGGCACCGACCACGGGCGGCGCGGCGCAACGCTTCGTCGCGGGCATGGATATTCCTGCCCAGTGGTGGACGCTGTTCCACTCCCCCGAACTCGACGCCCTCGTGAACGAGGCGATGACGCGCAATCCGGACATGGACGCCGCACGCGCCGCCCTGAAAGCAGCGCACGAAGCCGTGCGCGTGCAGCAAGGCGACTACTTTCCTCAGGTGAGCGCGTCGTATTCGCCAACGCGTCAGCAGATCGCGGCGCCGCTCGCGAGCCCTGCCGCCAGTGGCACCGACCTGTACAACCTGCATACCGCGCAGGTATCGGTGTCGTACACGTTGGATCTGTTCGGTGCGAACCGCCGTCAGGTCGAATCGCTCGTCGCACAGGCCGACGCCCAGCGCTTCGCGCTCGAAGCCACCTATCTGACGCTCTCTAGCAATGTCGTCGCGGCGGCCATTCAGGAAGCGTCGTTGCGCGGCCAACTGGCGGCGACGCAGGAGATCGTGTCGCTGCAACAGCGCTCGCTCGACCTGCTGCATCGCCAATACGACCTCGGACAAGTCGCGCAGGCGGACGTGGCGGCGCAGGAGGCGTCGCTCGCGCAGGCGCAGGCCGCCATTCCTCCGCTGGAAAAGCAGCTTGCCCAACAACGCGACGCGCTGGCGCGACTGCTTGGGCGCATGCCGAACGAGCGCATCGACGCCACGTTCGACCTGAATCGTCTGCAATTGCCCGAAGCGTTGCCCGTGAGCCTGCCGTCGCAACTGGTCGAGCAACGGCCCGACGTGCGCGCGGCGCAGGCGCAATGGCATGCGGCCGGTGCTGCCGTGGGCGTAGCGGTTGCGGCGCGCTTGCCCAGCGTCACGCTGAGCGCGAACTATGGGGCGAGCGCCGAGATTGCGCGTGAGTTGTTCAGTCCCGGCACCGGCTTCTGGAGTCTGGCGGCCAACCTGACGCAGCCGATCTTTGCAGGCGGCGCACTGCTGCACAAGCAACGTGGCGCCGAAGCGGCTTACGAGCAGGCGGGTGCCCAGTATCGGGCGGCCGTGCTCACCGCCTTCCAGAACGTGGCCGACACGCTTCACGCCCTGCGCACCGACGCCGACGCGCTGCGCGCATCGCTTAACGCCGAGCAGGCCGCCAAACGCAGTCTCACGATCGCCCAGAAGCAGCTCGAACTGGGCGACATCAGCTATCTGACCCTGCTCAATGCACAGCAGACCTACCAGCAGACGCGCGTGGCGCTGGTGCAGGCGCAAGCCAACCGGTATGCGGATACGGTCGCGCTGTTCCAGGCCGTCGGCGGTGGTTGGTGGCATCGTGACGACATGAAGGCCGGCGCCACGGCGGGCACGCCGCCGGTTGCCGCGTCACCGGCCCAAGCAGGCTGAAGTCGCACAGCCGCATGGCTGCACAACGCTCTGCCGCGATCGTCGGCAGTCGTCTCGCCCGCTCTCGCCATCACGGCGCGAGCGGGCGGGTTCCCGAGGCAGGTTCCGCGCCGTGCAGCGAACCCGTCACGCAGAGCCGGTACAATTGCGGGAAAAATACCTCCGGCAATCACTTGCGATGACGTCAGCTTTACCTGTCCGATCTGTGCGTTCCGTGCTTTCCGTACGCGCTGCCCGAAGTGCATTCACACTGGCCATGTTGGCCGCAGCGCTGGCTGGCTGCGCTGGCTCCCCGCCAGGCACCGCCCCGGTGAGTCCTCCGCTGGCAAGCCCCTCGACACCCCCGCCCTCCACGCCTCAGGCGCCCGCCGACGCGACGCAAACCGCCGCTGCGCTGCCATGGTGCGTGCAGACCTCGCTGCGCGAGGAAGACGATCTGATGCGCAACTTCGGCGGCATTCCCGCCGGCGTTCGCCGTATCGAGGAAACGCGCTTCATCGCCAGCTATGACCGCGCCAGCGGCAAAGTCGGCCCGCTCGACAACGGCAATCGCTTCGTGATGGAGTTCGACGCGCAAGGGCATCTGCTCTCGAGCACCGACCGTGGCCGCTATACCTACGACGCCGACGGCCGTCTGCGCAGCATCGACGGCGCGCCCGTCGACTGGCAGAGCGCCGACGCCTGGATCGTGCGGGGCGCCACACGGCGCGGCACGTGGAAAGAGCAGGTGCGTCAGGAGAGCGACGGTCAAGTGGAATGGACACGCCGCATCATCGCCTCGCCGAACGGCGCGCATCATCGCCGCCCGGGCAGCCTACAGGCACGTCTGTTCGACGACGAATGCTTCGCGCTTTCGCGTCAGTGGGAAGCGCCCAATGAAGCGCGTCAGGTGGTCACGGCAGACGGCAAGGTACGCCCCGCACCGAAGGTCGTCTCCTATCGCACGTTCGCAAGCGTGGAGCGCAAGCCTGACGGCAGCCGCATCGTGCGCGACAACGGCGCAGCCGCGTTCATCGACGGCCAATGGCTCCCGCTGGCATGGGACAACGAGGTCGCCGAATACTCGCCGCGCCACGAACTGACGCGTGTGACCCGAACCGACGCCGCCACCGGCGAGCGTCACGTGTCCGAGTATCACTACAAGCGCGACAGCCGCGGCAACATCGTGCGCGTGGTGATCACGTCGCCCGCCGCCCCCGGCGAGAAGGGCGAACGTGTCGACCCGTTCGCCAACGTCTTCGTGCGCAAGCTGACCTACTTCGATACCTTGCCGACCACGTCGGCAGACAACGGGCTCACGTCGGCAAAGTAAAGCGGAACGTAGCGCCCTGTCGTGCCTGACCGGCCGTGTCCACCAGCGTGATGCGCCGGCCGTGCAGTTGCAGGATGCGGTGCACGATGCGCAATCCCAGCCCGCCCTCGCGGCGGGCACCACCCACCGTGAACGGCCGCTCGAAGAGCCCTTCGCGCGCGCTCTCGGGAATGCCCGGCCCCGTGTCACTTACCTGCACCTCGATTTCCGAACCGACCGGCGCCACCGCCACCGTGATCTCGCCACCCGACGGCGTATAACGCAGCGCGTTATCGAGCAGGTTCGTGAATACCCGTTCGATCAGGCCAAGATCGGCGCGTGCGACCGGAATCTGCGGCGCGAGCCGTGCACGCAACGCCACCCCGCGCGACTCGGCGCTCAACTCGAATTTCTGGAAGACGTCCTGTATCAGATCCGTCACGGAGAACGGCTCGGCCTCGGGCTGCACGAAGCCATGCTCGAGGCGCGCCAACTCAAACAGCGACTGCGCCAGCGAGCCGACCTTGCGGCTCTGGTCCAGCGCGATGCCCAGATAGCGACGTCGCTCGGCGGGCGTGAGCGTGGCGTCCTTGAGCGAGAGCGTTTCGAGATAGCCGTGCAGCGACGACAGCGGCGTGCGCAAGTCGTGCGAGATGTTGGCGATGAGTTCGCGCCGCTCCTGATCCTGACGCGTGAGCGTGCGCCATTGCGTGCCCAGTCGCTCGACCATCTGCCGGAACGCCCGCTCCAGCACCACGATCTCGTCGCTCGGACGCGCCTGCTGCGCCGCCGGCTCATCGGCTGACACCGCAGGCAGTGGCGGCATCGGCGCTGCGTCGATATCGAATTCGCGTACGGCATCCGTCAACCGCCGCAACGGCCGGGTGATGAGCGCGAACGCTGCCAGACCGGCGATCAGACACAGCGCCGCCACCAAGCCGATGGACCACAGCGCCGTATTGAGCGCAGCGCTCGTTGCGCCGCGCTCGGCGAATCGGTCGTGCGCCTCGCCCAGCAACACCACGTAGACGTATCCGACCTCCCGCCCGTCCACACGCAGCGGCGCGGCACTGAACACCTTGCGAACGTCGGCGTTACGCGGATCATCGCCGTAGATCGGCAGTGACTCGCCGTCGAGCAACCGGTGCACGGGCGCCAGATCGACCTGCATGCGCCGCAAATGCCCTTCGGGTGCGGCGTGACCGGTGATGCGCCCCTGCGTGTCGAGCAAATAGACCTCGACGCTCGGATTCACGACCATCAACTGACCGAACAGACGCCGCACGGCATCGGGCTTCATGCCGTTTGCGTCCATGAGTTGCGCGTTGGCGGCAATGTGCTCCGCGAGCCCGCGCGAGAGTCCCTGAATCACTTCGGCTTCGTGCGCGCGATTGGCACGCACCTGCATCCAGGCCGAGGTGCCGCAGCACACCAGCAGCAGTACCGCAAAGACCAGTGACAGGCGCTGGGTCAGGCTCAGGTTGAGATTCCAGCGGCGCATCATGCGGCTCCTGCGTCGGCGCTCTGACCATCCGGTCCGCCATCGGGCGCGAACTTGTAACCCCGCCCCCAGACCGTGAGAATGCGCGTCGGCTGCGCCGGATCCGCCTCGATTTTGGCTCGCAGGCGATTGATGTGCGTATTGACGGTGTGTTCGTAACCCTCGTGCTGGTAGCCCCACACGGCATTGAGCAGATCCATGCGCGAGAACACCTTGCCCGGCTGACGGGCGAAGAAGTACAGGAGATCGAACTCGCGCGGTGTGAGATCGAGTTGCTTGCCGCTCAACGACGCCTCGCGGGCAATCGGATCGATGAACAGCCCGGCGATCGCCAGACTGCCCGCTTCCATGCGGGCGTTGCGCGCCAACGCATCGACCCGCCGCATGAGCGCCTTGACCCGTGCCACCAACTCGAGCACCGAAAACGGTTTGGCCAGATAGTCGTCCGCGCCCAGTTCCAGCCCGAGAATGCGGTGCACTTCACTGGAGCGGGCACTGGTGATGATGATGGGCGTGTAGCGAGTCATCTGCCGCGCCCGGCGGCAGATTTCCAGGCCGTCGACGCCCGGCAGCATCAGATCGAGAATCAGGGCGTCCCACCCGCCCTCGGATAACCGGCGCAGGCCCTCGTCGCCGTCGGCGCAATGCACGACTTCGAATCGCTCATCGCGCAGATGCAGCGTGAGCAGGTCGGCGATATGCACGTCGTCTTCGACGAGCAAAACACGGCGCGGTGATTCCATCGAGGGGACAACTCCCGGGAAAGTGGGTCTTGGAGCCCCCATTGTGCGCAGTTCACACACTGTGAGGTATCACGAATTGTTTAATTTTACGTGAGGACTTTGCCATCGCTGGCGCACTACGCTTGAGTTATCGATCCGGCGCGGACCCATGCTGTGCCGCACTACCGCCGCTCCGCTCCCCTAAACACGGGACGGCGGGGCCAGCCCCGCGCCGGATCGGCCTACTGAGCGGAGGATGTCATGAGTTTGTCCGAAAACGATACGCGCCCCCAACCCGAGCTGCCTGAGCCGTCCCGGCCCCGCCGTTCGGCGGCAATCGCCAGCCCGATGCCGTCGCGCCGTGTGTTCCTGCTGAGCGCCACCGCTGCCGCGGCTGCCGTCGCCACCGGGCTGGTGCCGCGGCTCGTGCGCCCGGCACTGGCCGACGACGCCCGCCGCGCCAACGCGCCCGAGCACTTCGAGGTCGCCTACAGCGACGCCGAGTGGCGCAAGCGCCTGACGCCCGGTCAGTACGAAATCCTGCGTCAGGCGGGCACCGAGCGTCCCTATTCGAGCCCGCTCAACGACGAACACCGTGCCGGCACCTTCCTGTGCGCCGGTTGCGCGCTGCCGGTCTTCTCGTCACGCACGAAATTCGACAGTCATACCGGCTGGCCGAGCTTCTGGACGCCGCTCGAGCATGCCGTCGGCACGCACACCGACACGACCTTCGGCATGGTTCGCACCGAAGTCCATTGCCGGCGCTGCGGCGGCCATCTGGGCCACGTGTTCGACGATGGCCCGAAGCCGACCGGCCTGCGCTACTGCATGAACGGCCTTGCCATGACCTTCAATCCGCAAGCGGCCTGATCTTTATACGCGGGCTAGGGCTGGCTGAGGCTGGCTAGGGCTGGCTGGCTCAAGCTGTTTTTACGCGCTGACGTTTGCGCGCGGATTTTGACGTTTTTGCGTCCTCTAGCCGACGCAATCCGTAATAGAGCTAAACCCAAGAGCTAACCCAAGAGCTAACCCGAGAGCTAACTCGCCCGGTCGCCGGCCCCCAATCACCGGCACCGCATCACAATCCGCTTCGCCCGGCTTTCGGGTGTTGCGCCAGGAGCACTTCATGACCTTGCTTATCCTTGCCTATCTCGGCGGGATTCTGACAATCGTCAGCCCATGCATTCTGCCGGTGCTGCCGTTCGTCTTCTCGCGTGCCGGCCAATCCTTCTCGCGCAGCGTGCTGCCCATGCTCGCCGGCATGGTGCTGATGTTCGCGCTGGTGGCCACGCTCGCTGCCGTGGGCGGTAGCTGGGTCGTGCAGGCGAATCAGTACGGCCGCTGGCTCGCGCTCGCGCTGGTGGCCCTCTTCGGTGCAACGCTGCTTTTCCCGAAGCTAGCCGAACGGCTCACGCACCCGCTCGTCTCGCTGGGCGATCGTCTGTCGCAGTCTGCGCAAGGTGACGGCACCGCCACCGGCGGCGCAGCCACGGGCCCTCGCCCCGGCGCATCGTTCCTGCTCGGCATTGCCACCGGTCTGCTCTGGGCGCCGTGCGCCGGCCCGATCCTCGGTCTGGTGCTCACAGGCGCTGCGCTGCAAGGCGCCAGTGTCGGCACCACGCTGCTGCTGGTCGCCTATGCGGCCGGGGCAGCCACCTCGCTCGCCCTCGCGCTGCTCGTGGGCGGACGCGTCTTCTCCGCCATGAAGCGCTCGCTCGGCGCGGGTGAATGGATTCGCCGCGCGCTCGGTGGCCTGATGCTCGCTGGCGTTGCCGCCATCGCGTTCGGTCTGGATACCGGCGTACTCGCGCAGATCTCGACGGCATCCACAGGCGGGATCGAGCAAAAGCTCGTGGAACAGCTTGGCGCGCGCCGCAATGCTGCTGCCAATGGCATCAATAGCACTAACGGCACTAATGGCACTAATGGCACTAATGGCACTAATGGCACCAATGCCGATAGTCCGGCACAGAACGCCCCGGCTGCCGATCAGGCCAATGCGGGCGGCCCGGCCATGACCGCCACCAACAGTGCGATGATGCGCGCCGCCGTCGATGCGCCCGCCCCGCTGCCGGTCGAAGGCCAGTTGCCCTCGCTCGACGGTGCGGTGCAATGGCTGAACTCGCCGCCGCTCACGGCGCAAGCGTTGCGCGGCAAGGTCGTGCTCGTCGACTTCTGGACTTACTCCTGCATCAACTGCCTGCGCACGCTGCCGTATGTGAAAGCGTGGGCACAGAAGTACCGCGATCAGGGTCTGGTCGTCATCGGTGTGCATGCCCCCGAGTTCGCGTTCGAGCGTGATATCGGCAACGTGAAGAAGGCCGTGCACGATCTGGGCGTCGACTACCCGGTGGCCATCGACAACAACTTCGCCATCTGGCGCGGCTTCAACAATCAGTACTGGCCGGCGCACTACTTCATCGACGCCGAGGGCCGCGTGCGCTACCACCACTTCGGCGAAGGCAATTACGCCGAATCGGAACGTGTGATCCAGCAACTGCTGCGCGAAGCCGGTGCCAAGCAGGTCGCGGGCGGTATTGCCGACGTGCAGGCCAATGGCATCCAGCAAGCCGCCGACATGCGCGACGTCGCTTCGCCGGAGACCTATGTCGGCTACGAACGCGCCGAGAACTTCGCCTCCCCTGGCGGCGCCGTGCGCGATCAGGTCAGTGACTATCGTGCCCCGTCGATGCCGTCGCTCAACAACTGGGGACTGGCCGGTGGCTGGCGCGTCGGGTCGGAACAGGCCACGGCAACGCAGGCCGGTGCCCGCATCGTCTACCGCTTCCATGCCCGTGACCTGCACCTCGTGCTCGGCCCGGACGCCAGCGGCAAACCCGTGCGCTTTCGCGTGACGGTCGACGGTCAGCCGCCCGGCGACGCCCATGGCACGGACATCGCAGCCGACGGCAGCGGCAAAGTGACCTCGCAACGCCTGTATCAGTTGGTGCGTCAGTCGGGCGATGTGCGCGACCGCACGTTCGCCATCGAGTTTCTCGATCCGGGTGTGTCCGCCTACGCCTTTACGTTCGGTTGAGTCCGCATGCGCGGGATAGCCCGCTCACGACCTGTCGCCAACCGTCACGGACCCTCACGGACTATCACGGACCCTCACGGACTATCACGGACTATCACGGACTATCACGGACCCTCACGGACTATCACGGACCATCACGAAGCTTCGCGACCCCGTAAGAAACATCAAGCCCCTGTACCTGATAAGCACTCGTACCGAATTTCAATTACCTCTGCTACCGAGGCGTCCACGGACGCCGGGAGTTTTCAAATGACCCAATTCGATCCGCATCATCCTTCGCAAGCCCATGGCGATACGTCGCCATCATCGGACCTCTCGTCGCCCCCATCGTCGCGCCGCACGTCGGCCGCCTCGCGCGTACGACGCGTGCTGCTCGGCGCTGCCGCAGCCGCCGCCGGGGTACTCGTGTGGCAAGTCGGCGCCTACGCGTTCGGTGGCGCCGAGGCGGCTGTCGTCATCGCCGCCCCCAAGGTCGACGAGCCCGTCACGGGCGCCCGCACCGAAACCGCCGTGTTCGCCGGCGGTTGCTTCTGGGGGGTGCAAGGCGTATTCCAGCACGTGAAAGGCGTGACGAAGGCCGTGTCCGGCTACGCAGGCGGTGCCGCGAAGACCGCCGATTACGAAACCGTCAGCGGGGGCGCAACGGGCCACGCCGAATCGGTGGAAGTGACGTTCGATCCGCAGCAGGTGTCCTACGGCAAGCTGCTCCAGATCTACTTCTCCGTGGCGCACAACCCGACCGAGCTGAACCGTCAAGGGCCCGACAGCGGCACGCAGTATCGCTCCGCAGTGTTCCCGATGAACGAAGCGCAACGCAGCGTCGCCACCGCATACATCGCCCAGCTCGACGCCTCGCACGCCTACAGCAAGCCCATCGTGACCAAGGTTGAGAAGTACACGGGGTTCTACGCTGCCGAGACCTATCATCAGGACTTCCTGACCGAGCACCCGACGTATCCGTACATCGTTATCAACGATCTGCCGAAGGTGAACGATCTGAAGCGTCTGTTCCCCTCGTTGTATCGCGACACGCCCGTACTCGTGAAGACGGCGTCGAAGTAACGCATCCGCTGCGGCGAAGGCGACAGGCGCTCACTTGCCCGTCAGCCCTCGCCGCCGCCGAACGCTCCGTCACCGGCTCTCGGCGAGCTTGTACACGCGCAGCCGATGACCGTCGAGGTCAGACGCCACGAACGTTCGGCCGAAGTCCATCGTCGTTGGCGCCTGCACGATGGTGATACCCCGCGCGCTCCAGTCTTCCCACGTTGCATCCACGTGCGCATCGGACGCCACCGGCATCACGACTTCGCTGCCCCCCGGCGGCGCGATCACGGTCGGCGCCACGGCATAGCGCGCCCACAGCCCGAGCTTCATGCCCGACGGAAATGCGAACAACGCAAATCCTGGCGACGCCTCGACCGGCTCCAGGTCGAACAGATCGGCATAAAACGCCGCACTCTCAGGGGGACTCGCAACATACAGATTGACCATGTTCGGATGCAGCATGACTAGCTCCTTTCGATTGTTATGCATGACATGCCGCCACGTCGGCGCTCCGAATTTCCGGTGCCGCCGTGCGCTGTCATGGATGCCATCGTACGAAGGGATGCTGTCAGTTTTTGTCAGCAGTCGAATGTCTGTTTGAGACACCGTGAAGCGCGTTGCGAATCACTGTATTCCGGTGGTTTCGCGCCACATCTTGAGCAACGTGCGTCGCCCGCGCGGGTAGCGTGTTTGGGTCACGGTCATCGCTTCGATGCGGTCGGCGCGGAAGTGGCGAAAGCCGTCACGCAGCTCGCACCACGCCACGATCATGCGTACGCGCTCGAAGAAGCCCAGTGCGAACGGCCAGATGACTCGCTCGGACACCCGGCCCGCTTCGTCCCGGTAGGACAACTGAAGTTTGCGCTCGGCGCGAATGGCCTCGCGAATGACGGTCAGGTCGACGAGCATCGGCGGCAGCGGATCGCCCGGCCCGATGAGCAGCGTCGACGCCTCAAGCGACGTGCGCAGATCCGAAGGAAGCACCGCCGCGATCTTGGCCAACGCATTCGCCGCGGCCTCGGCCAGCACGCCGTCGGTGCGTTTGGCCACCCAGCGCGAGCCCAGCACGATCGCCTCGATTTCCTCCTCCGAGAACATCAGCGGCGGCAGCATGAAACCCGGCTTGAGCACATAGCCCAGCCCCGGCGCGCCTTCGATGTGCGCGCCCTGCGCCTGCAACACGGCAATGTCCCGGTAGAGCGTGCGCAGGCTCACGCCAAGCGCATCGGCCAGCGTCGCACCCGCCACCGGGTAACGGTGACGGCGCAGCAACTGCATCAGAGAGAAGAGACGTTGTGTGCGGGACATGGCGCGTCATTATGCGCCATGCCGTCGCACAGGGTGCGGCGTCAGATCACTTCTGACGCAGTTGTTTGACGATCTCGGAATTGACATCGCCCGCCTGGCCGCCGTAGGCCACGCGCAGGTAGTTGCTCAACTCGGCAATCTGCGCGTCGGTCAGACGCTTGTCGAAGCCCGGCATATCCTGCATCGCTTCGAGCCCCGGGAATTTCTGCGGCTCGATGCCGTCGAGGATCGCGACGATCAGATTGCGTGGATCCTTCTGGCGTACCGTCGAATTGCCCAGCATCGACACCGCGACGTGCGGCTTGCCCGTGCCGTCGGCCGCGTGACAGCCCGCACAAACGGCAAGATACATATTGCGGCCCGCCGTCAGCTTGCTCGTGTCGGGATGGTCCGGCAACGGCTTTGGTGCAGGTGCGGCGTCGCCAAGCAGGTATGTCGAGAGCGAACGCAGATCGTCAGGCGTGAGGTATTGCGTGCTCAGATGCACCACCGGGTACATTTCGCCGAACGCCGACCCTTGCGGGGCGATGCCCGTGCCGAAGAACGTTTGCAGGTCCTTCACCGTCCATCCGCGTGCGGCCAGCGCCTCGGGCGTCACATCGGGTGCCGCAATACGCGCGAGCGCCGCCCCGCCAAGCGGCGTTGCCTTGTCGAGCGGGCCGAAGGTGCCGCGCGGCGTATGGCATTCCGCGCAGTGGCCCAGTGCGTTCGCGAGATAGCGTCCGCGCAGCCAGTCCGCCGATTGCCCCTTCGAGGCATCGGGCAACGTGTCGGTGAGGAACATCCAGTCCCACACGCGCATGCCGAATCGCAGGTTGTACGGGAACGAGAGGTCGTGCTTGCGGTTGGGTACCGCCGCCGGTTTCACCGACATCAGGTACGCGTAGATGGCATCGCTGTCCGCCCGGGTCATCTGACGGTAGGACGTGTACGGCATGGCCGGGTACAACGTCTTGTCCGGGGCGACACCGTCGTGCAGCGCGCGGTAGAACTCGTCGGCCGTCCAGCTGCCGATGCCGTTCGTCTTGTCAGGTGTGATGTTGGTGCCGTAGAACGTGCCGAACGGCGACTTGAGCGGCACACCGCCGGCGAAGGGCGCGCCGTCCGCGCTCGTATGACAGGCCGCGCAGTCGGCCGCACGCGCCAGATACTTGCCGCGAGCGATCAGTTCGGACGACGCGCTCGGTGCGGGTGACGCCGATGGTGTCGATGGCGTGGATGATGCGGATGACGCGGCCGATGCCGTCGGTGCAGATGACGCAGCCGACGCATCCGACGCCGCGGCACCGATGGCCGACGACGCGGCGGCGTTCGGTGCGCTCGGTGCGTCTGCGGCCATCGCGCTCGTAACGAGCGACGGCACCCGCGACGTCTTGGGTGTCGGCGGCTGCGCCGGCTCGGGTGGCTTGGGTGCGGTCGAGTCGTTGCAGGCGGCAACGAGCAGCACGGCGGCAAGACACGCCGCTCGCGCGCTCCATCGGGTGACGCGATTCAGGCTCATGGCATTTCCCCTCATTTCGCGTCCTTCATTTCCCATCCCTGATGCAGCCGGGCGTCTTGAGAATGACGTCACGCACAGCCTCGTAATAGCGCACATACCCCGTACACCGGCAGATCTGGTCGTTGAGCCCCGCCGTGATCGCCGCTTCGAGATCGGCGCGTGGGACCGGATTGCGCTTGAGTCCCTCGATCAGCACCGTCGCCGCGTTCACGAAGCCCGGCGTGCAGTAGCCGCACTGAAAGCTGAAGTGATCGAGAAACGCCTGCTGGATCGGCGCGAGCGTGAGTTTGCCATCGGCATCGCGAGCGGCATGGCCTTCGACCGTGCGCACGGTCTTGCCGTCGAAATAGTTCGCGCCTGTGATGCAACTGCGCACGGTCTCGCTGCTGCCGTCCGCATGATCGACGATCACCACGCAGGCGTGGCAGATGCCTTGCCCGCAGCCCAGCCGCGAGCCCGTCAGACCCAGCGTCTCGTGCAGGAAGTCGATCATCATCAGGCCGGCCGGCACGTCCATCGGCCCATGCGATACGCCGTTGACCTTCACGGTCACCGGCAACGTGTCCCACGGCGTCTTGCCGCTCGTCATTGGTGCCGATGCTGCCGGCGCGCTCGCGGCGGCCGGTGCCGATGCGGCGCTCGCGCCGCTCATGTTTTGTCCCGCGCCCGTCGTCGCCATGGCGTCCGACGCGGCTTGCGGTGCGCTCGAAGCGTCCGTCATGCCAGTACCTCCTGGATCTTCTCCGGTGTCACCGGCAAATCCGTAAATCGATGGCCGATCGCATGCGCGAGGCCGTTCACAATCGCACCCACCACGGGAATCATCACCACTTCCGCAATGCCCTTGGGCACATCGGTCTCGGAGATCGGCGGCAGCACCTCACCCGTTTGCGTCCATACCGCGACGTCGACCGCACGCGGCAGGTGATAACGGTTGAAGTTCCACGTGCCGTTGCCCGGGCCGTCTTCGTACAGCGGCAGATACTCGTGCAACGCGTGGCCGATGCCCATGGCGAGACCGCCCTGCAATTGGCCCGAGACGAGTTGCGGCGAAATCTGATTGCCGCACTCCATGATGGAATGGTGCGTGAGCAGTTCCACCTTGCCGGTGGCCTCATGCACCGACAGTTCGACGAGCGTGCCCACGGCGCTGTAGTACGTCACGGCCGCGTTGTTACGCTGCACCGGCGGGTAATACACGCGCTTGCGGTCCATGACGCGATAACCCGTGCCGGGCGTGGGTGCCGCGACCTGCATGCCCGTCGCCCCCGTGTTGGGTGACGGCGCACCTTTTGCGACCTTCGCCCCACTTGCCCCGGCGCCTGCGGCAGCCGCCGCGGCCGGTGAAGCGGACTTCGCGGGTGCGTTGCCGCTACGATGCGCGCCCTTGGCGGCGGGCGTTTGTGCGGCCGCCGGTGTCTGCACCGCTGACGCCGCGGCGTTCGCGCCACCCTTGCCGAAGCGCAACGCAATGCCGTCGACCGGCAACCGCTGCGTCACGCCGTCGCCCAGATCCCAATCGGCTTCGGCCCACTGCCAGCGGTTGAAGACGTGCACCGTCGCGCCCGTCACCAGTCCCAACTCATGCGCAGTCTTGGCGAGCATGGGCAACGGCAACGCTTCGAGCCCTGCGGCCGAGAGCTTGCCGTCGACCCAGCGTGCGTCCTCGGCGCGCACCACGAGCGGTGCAGCCTGACCGCCGCCGAGTCCCCGGCGCCATATCGATAGCGCCGCCGGCCACAGTCCCTGAAGAAACAGCAACCGCGCGGCTTCGCGCGTGCTGTGCGTGAAATAGTAGGCGGAGTTCGTCGCGCTCGATGGCGACGCATACCCCGGCGACCATCGCGGATTGGCCGCGAGCTTGTCCTGATCGGCCTGCGACATCAGATACGGATCGCCGCTCGTCACGACCGGCAGTTCCGGCCAGTCGGTGATGGCGATATGCACGTCCGTCGCGGGCATGCCGAGCCATTTCGCCACCGCAACCGCTTGCGACGTCGATGTGCCCGTGCCGATCTCGGCCGCCGTGTGATGCAGCGAAATCTTGCCGGTCTCGTCGATCTCCACACGGGCGAACGAAGTCTCGGCACCGGTGCCGAAGTCCTTTTGCACGCACGCGAATCCCACGCCGTAACGACGCCCCGGGTGCGCCGCCTCGAATTCGGCCTTCTTCTTGTCGCGCTGCTTCCACAGCGGATGGGCCTTGGCGCGCGCCAGCACCTCGTCGACGCGCACCGCGCCGGCCGGAATCGCGCCCTGCGTGTTCTTCATGCCCGAGCGCAACGCATTCTTGAGACGGAAATCGATGGCGTCGACACCCAACTGCGCCGCCATCTCGTCGATCATCATTTCCGTGGCGGCCATCGACTGTAGCGTGCCGTAACCGCGCGCCGAGCCCGCGTCGATGGCACGCGACGCAATCGCCACGCTCGCCAGATCGCTCTGCGGGAAGTAGTAGATCGACTGGGCCGCCGTTGCCGCGACCATCGCCACCGACGGCGAGAAGTTCATCCGTCCGCCGCCGTTGCATTCCATGTCGGCCGTGAACGCCTGAAGCAGACCGCTCTCCTTGTCGACGCCGATGCGATAACGCATGGTGAACGCGTGCCGCTTGAGCGACGTCTGGAACTGTTCGTAGCGGTCGTTGGCCAGCCGCACGGGCAGGCCATCGCCGTACATCGCGGCCGCCAGACCGTAGAACGGCATGTTGTAGTGATCCTTCGAGCCGTAGCCCACCGTGTAGCACGGATAGGCGATCAGCCGCCTGACCGGGAAGTGGCCCTTGGCCGCCATCGCGGCGGCATTTTCAGCGACTTCCGAGGGCGATTGCGTGGGCACGACCATGTGCAGCGTTTGCGTGGCGGCGTCGTACCAGCAGTTGGCGTTGTCGGGTTCGAGCGCCGCCGTGTCAATCGACTGCGTGCGGTATTCGCGCGACATCACCAGCCAGTTCGCCGGCGGGTGCGTGAGCGACTCGCCGATCTTGCCCGCATAGGCCATGCCTTGCTCGTCGAGCTTGCCGTGGTCATTGCCGTCCGGCCACACAGGCAGATGCTTGCGCATCATGCTCGGGAAGATCGGCGCGTCTTTCAGGCTCGAATAGACATCGTCGTCGTACGCCGTCTTGCCGCCCACGCGCACGTAACGGAAGCTGCCCCACGGATCGCGTTCGAGCGGGCCCGTCACGTCGCCATAGCGAATGATCTCGTCGCGGAACTTGAGCTTGTCCTTGGCAAAGCGAAAACGCGTGAAGTCGCGATAAATCAGGATCGCCACGGCGTGACCGAGATAAGCGGGTGTCTTGCCCACCGGCAGCAACATGTCGTCGCCGTAGAACTCGGGGAAGGCAACGCCATCGCGCGCGAGGTCGTCGGCGGTCACTACGCGATCCGGTTGCAGGCCGTCGTCCAGGCGCGAGAGATCGAAGCCGAGGTACGGGCGGTCGGCGCGCGTCACACGCAGCACGAACGCATGGGCTTGCTGCGCAGGCCAGCCCGGCATGTCGCGCGAGCGCACATCACGCGCAAAGATCTTGGCGCCCGTCACCTTGGCGGTGCCATCGATGCGGAATTTGGCTTGCCCCTTGGCGGCGTCCCACGCGAGCGGCGTGAGATTCTTGTCCTCGAACAGCGCGGCGAACGCACGGCTGCCCAACGGCGCGATGTACACGGAAATGCCCGCGATCACCGAGGCCTTGAGGAACCCGCGACGCGACATCGCGAAGCCGGGAGCCGCATCGGGACTCTGAGGGTTGTGAGACGACTGGGGGAATTCGGAAGCGGTATCAGGACGAGCGTCATCGCTCGACACAGCCGCAGGTGGACAGTGTTTTCTTGGCAGGCGCGGCATAAGCGTTCCGTCCGTCTTGTTTTGGGGGGCGTATCACGATCCACAAAGCTCGCGAACCACAAAACAGCACTGCTACGCTCACGGGGCCGCGACGTCGGACTTCTCGTCATCGACCCACGATGCATGGTCACAATGCGTGACATTCACCTGCCGTGATGCGCTCGTGAAGTTCTATATGAACACGCTTCATGAGTGACACCGGACGTGCCAAGGCTACACGCCGACTCCGGGAATGACAAGGTTGGTCATGACGCACTGCGTGAGAACACGCGCGAACGGTCACGCATCGCGCACCACGCAGCGGGCGAGAGCGGGCGATATTCGAACGGTGTGATGTTGCCTATGCCGGATGAGAAATGCCGCTATATCCATCGGGACATAGCGGCATCGAATTGATGGTGCAGCGCGTGGCGTTACGCGTTCAATTCACGCCATCCACGCCATCGATATGCCGTTCCATGCACGTAAGGTCGAGCCAGCGTCCGAACTTCGTGCCGACTTCCTTGAACGTGCCGACCGTGCGGAAGCCGAGTTTTTCGTGCAGACGAATCGACGGCGCGTTTTGCGCTTCGATGCTCGCGATCATCACGTGAATGTCGAGCGCACGCGCGCGTTCGATGAGTGCGCGCATGAGCGTCTCACCAATGCCGCCGCCGCGTGCGTTCTTGTCCACGTAGATCGAGTGCTCGACGGTATGGCGATAGCCGTCGAATGCACGCCAGTCGCCAAACGACGCATACCCCGCGACCTTGCCGTCGCGCTCGGCGACGATCACGGGATACCCGCGCGCCACACGCGCCGCCAGCCACTCGCGCCGATTGTCGACGTCGACCAGCACCTCGTTCCAGATGGCGGTCGTGTGCTCGACAGCGTCGTTGTAGATGTCGCGAATGGCGACGAGGTCGGCGTCAGTGGCGTCGCGAACGATGAACGAGGAAGTCATTGGCGTGGTCCCGCAAGCAAAAAGCCGTGGATGATGGCGTGAACGATGCCGTCTATTTTACTGGAAATTAATTTCCAGTAGACTGGATGGCATGGATATCAACGAACGCATCGCCCGTCGCGTGCGCGACCTGCGCAGCGAGCGCGGCTATTCCCTCGACACGCTGGCAGAGCGCAGCGGGGTGAGCCGCTCGAGCATCTCGCTCATCGAGCGCGCGCAGACCAGCCCCACGGCCAACGTGCTCGACAAGCTTGCCACTGCGCTCGACGTTACGCTCGCTTCGTTGTTCGACGCCCGGGCGCAGGAAGACGCGCCGCCCTCGCCGCTCGCTCGCCGTGCCGACCAGCCGGTGTGGACGGACCCGGCCTCCGGCTATGTGCGACGCAATCTTTCACCGGCACAACCGTCGCCTCTGCAATTCGTCGAAGTGCAATTCCCGGCGGGCGAGCGTGTCGCCTATGACACCGGCGCGCGCGAGAACGAGGTCTGGCAACAGATCTGGGTGATCGACGGCACCATCGAAATCACGCTGGGCGACGCCACCTGGCGGCTCGATACCGGCGATTGCCTGGCCATGCGGCTCGATCAACCGATCGGCTTCCATAATCCGACGTCGGCGCCCGTGCGTTATCTCGTCGGACTCGTGACGTTGCCGTTTGTCGCGGCAAGGAGAACCCCATGATGTCGGCTTCGTCGTCCATTGCGCTGCAACGACTCGACGGCACGCAAGCGCTTGCGTCCATCGACGCCCTCGCCGACGTACTCATCGACTGCGTGCAAGGCGGCGCGTCGGTCAGCTTCATGCTGCCGCTCACGCGTGAGCGCGCCACCGCGTTCTGGCGCAAGGTCGCCGAGAGCGTGGCCCGTGGCGAACGCGCGTTGCTCGTGGCCCGTCGTCACGCGCCCGGCATGGCAGGCGATGGCGACATCGTCGGCACGGTGCAGTTGATTCTCGATCTGCCGGAAAACCAGCCACATCGGGCGGACGTCGCGAAGATGCTCGTCCATCGCTCGGCACGACGTCAGGGGGTGGCTCAGCAGTTGATGGCAGCCATCGACGACGTGGCGCGCAGCGAAGGCCGTCACGTGCTGGTGCTCGACACCGTGACCGGCGGCGACGCGGAACGCCTTTACCAGCGCAGCGGCTGGCAACGCGCAGGCGAGGTGCCGAAATTCGCGCTCATGCCCGATGGCGGCTTCTGTGCCACCACGTTCTACTACAAGCACCTCTGACGCGTCGCCGGGCTACCCGCTCAGCCACCTCAGTCACCTCAGTCACCTCAGCCACCTCAGTGATCTCACTCGCGCTAGTGCAGCGCTGCCAGCCCGTTGAGCAGTGCTTTGTGGAATGTGGCCGGGTCCTGCATCTGGGGTGCATGGCCCAGTTCAGGGAACGTGATAAGCGTCGAGCCGGGAATGGCCGCTTGCGTCGCCTTCGCGAGCACCGGGTAGTGTCCAATGCGCGCCTGTACCTCCGGCGGTGAAAAGTCCTTGCCGATGGCCGTGGTGTCTTTCTCACCGATCATCAGCAACGTCGGCACCCGAATCTGGCTCAACTCGTACACGACCGGCTGCGTATAGATCATGTCGTAGAGCAGGGCCGAGTTCCACGCCACGATGCGCTTGCCCGGTCCGCGATACAAACCGGCCAGCATCTGCACCCACGGCTCGTAACGATCGCTCCATTGCCCGGCGTAATACGTCGCCTGCTCATAACGGCGAATGCCCGCTGCGGTCGTGCGCAGCTCGCGGTCGTACCACTCGTCCACGGTCTTCGACGGCACACCCAGCGCCTTCCAGTCTTCGAGACCGATCGGATTGACGAGCACGAGTTGCTGCGTCTCGTTCGGGTACATCAGCGCATAGCGCGCGGCCAGCATCCCACCCGTCGAATGACCGACGATGGTCGCGGTCTTGATCCCGAGCGAGGCCAGTAGCGCATGCGTGTTGTTCGCGAGTTGCTGGAAGCTGTATTGATATTGGGCCGGCTTGCTCGATTTGCAGAAGCCGATCTGATCCGGTGCGATCACGCGATAACCGGCGCCTGCGAGCGTGTCGATCGTCTCTCGCCACGTGGCCGCGCAGAAGTTCTTGCCGTGCAGCAGCACGACAGTTCGCCCGTTGGCCTGTGCGGGTTTCACGTCGAGATACGCCATGTGCAGCGGTAGACGCTGCGACGTGAAGTCGAATCGATTGACCGGATAGGGATAGTCGAAACCCTGCAACTCCGGGCCATAGGCCGGACCGGCGTTACTGTTGCTCTGGGCGTTGTCCGATGTTGCGTCGTCGGCGCGCGCAGACGTGCTCGACAGGGCAGCCTTCAGAACCAGGAGGGAGGTGAGGCTGGCGAAGGCACCGGCACGTAGTGTCGCAACAGCTTGTCGCGATACACGGCGCAGGCGCTCTTGAAGCGATGACGTCATGGGATGAGGGGCGCGCCGGAGCACGCAAAGTGGCACAAGGCAGAATGCTGCCGATTGTGCCACGCAGTCCTCATGCGCGGACGTCACACCATAAACCCACCGCAATGCGAGCGGCACGCTGCGCCCCGGATATCCCGGCGGCGTCGAGCGTGCCGTGGTGACGCTTAGTTACCGAAGTAGGTCGTGCCAGCACGTTGCAGGCCACCGACCGAGCCGGCCGTCAACGGTGCCACCGCTGCCGTCGCTGCCACCGCTTGAGCGCTGGGCGCTGCCTTCGGATACACGGTATCGTGTTGAACCACCAGACCGGCCTTCTGCGCCTGGATCAGTTCTTCACGAACCTGAGCGCGAGTGAGAACGCTGGTTTGGGGTACCCACGAGAATTCCGACGGGCCGTCGAAAGCATCGCTGGCAAAGGCGGAACCGGCCGATACGGCGAGCATGGCGGAAATCAGGGCTGAGGTAATCAGGGTGCGCTTCATGATATTTCTCCTGTCTATTGAGGGGGGCGATGCTTAACTCATCGTCGACAGTGAAATTTTATTAGTGCGCCAATTGATGATAAACACGAAGTTTTACAATCTTTTATTTCTTTTTTAGAAATAATTGAGCGCAAGGGGGTCGAATGCGATTTCACGTGCATCACACCCATCTCTACCCAGGGGCGCGGCTCACGGCATTCGACGGGCCGACAGCACCGTCGGGTGAGGTCATCCTGGAATTCAGCGATGGTGCGGGTAGCGTCGGGCAGTATCAGCATCTCGCCGACGGCGCGCTGTCACTGACGGTCGCACCGTACCGAACCGTCGCAGGCACACAGCTTCCGGCGAAGCACTGGCGACTCCTGCCCAGCGGCGAACGCCACATCTGGCGTGTCGAAAAAAGACTTGATCCTGACCTATAACCCCTTGTGAAAAAGGGTTATTTGAACCCACTTCTTCACATCTTCATCATTTCCGCCGAGCCTTCTCATGGGGCATGTTTCGGTACCCGCAACGCTAGGACGGTGGGCACTCACACGACAAGTGAGTGAGCGCGAACCCCGTTATGGCGAGCGTTATGGTATTTTTCACACACTTCAAACACGCGTATAAGCGAGCACTCGCTTCGGAAACCGAAAGAATTGCGCAAAATCTGACGCCATTCATGTGCTGCACGCATGGCTGCCACAACTTTGACGCTCTGGGAACCGTTTTGAAGGCGTAGAAAGAAACTCGGTAAAATCCGCTGCGGCATGGGGGTGTGCGCTGAACGCGGCCCGTGCCCGAGACGCCGGGTATGGCTGTGGCATCTCGCCGAAGTACACGGCGCGCGCGCCGCTCAATGGAAGACATGCATCAGATGAAAGCGCCCAGCAACCTGATTACAGGAGAAGTGCGGACCAAAATCCGCAGCATGATTCTTGCCTCGGAGCTCAGACCGGGGCAGCGTCTCATCGAAGACGACCTGATTCAGCGGCTCGGCGTAGGCCGCACGCCTGTGCGTGAAGCGTTGCTCATCCTGCAAGGCGAAGGTTTCATTGCCCGCAATCGCGGATGGGAAGTTCAGGGCGTCGATCATCTGCAAGTCCACGCGATCTTCGAAAGCCGTGTAGCCATCGAAGCCGAAACGGCGCGACTCGCCGCGCGCAAGATCACCCCCGACGTCTGCGACGCGCTGGCCGCGCTCATCGATCAGATGGAGCCGGGCGGTCATTTGCCGCGTCTGGCCCTGAATCGCCTGAACACGGAGTTTCACGATCTGATCGTGAAGGCTGCCGATAACGTGGTCCTGGCGCAATTTCACGAACGCACCCAGTTTTATTACTGGGCGTTACGCATTCCCGTGATGTTCTCCGACGAACAACTGACGGCGACCAACGCCCAGCACCGCGAGTTGCTTGCCGCCCTGCGCGCGCACGATGAAGAACGCGCCGAGCACATCGCACGCGCCCACGTCGAGACGACGATGCGCATCGTCGAGCCGGCCCTACCGCGCTGAACCGGCACTCACGGGCCGGTAGCGTCATCGCACCTCAGCGCACCAGATAGCCCGCGACCCGCCAACGGCTGTCGATGCCGTAGACCATCGTCACCATCTCATGCGCATCGGCCTTGTTCTCGAAGGCCGTGTCGTACTGAATCACCACATACTCCCCCTCCGGCTGCCCCGGAATGGTGCGCGTAAATACCGCGTCCTTGGTCTTGCGCGACTTCACCTTCCCCAGCGGCGCGCGCGCCGTTTGCAGGCTCTGCGTCCAGGCGTCGGCGGAGATCGCGCGCTGGAACACCGGCGCGGCCTGCTGCCAGCTCTGCGCCGCACGATTGATGTCGGTGAGTCCGAGCCAGAGATTGGCGGCTTCCAGCGCAGGACGCACGTCGCGGTTGATGTCGGCAGCCGGTGCGGTGGTGGCGCTCGCAGGGGCGGCGAACAGCGGTGGCTGGGCCGAGCGGCGCTGCATCGGCTCCTGCTGCGCGCGCACCGGCAACGCGCTCAGACTGACGGCCACACCGGCGGCCAGCGTCAGCGCGCGAACGAAATGGAAACGATGGAAACGACGGGAACGATGTGACGCAGGGGACGGGGTCGTCAACATTGACGCAAACTCCTTGAAACGAAAAAGACTAACCCGATCATTCTACTGGCGTGTAACGCGCGCAGCGGCGTACATTACAATGCACAACACCTGCCCGTTTCCCCCCGCTGGTCATCGCCATGTTGACGACGTCCCTGCTCGCGATCACCTCACTGCTCAGCTTCATGATGTTGCTGATCGTGGGTTCCCTTCTACGCTCACGCGTGGCAGGCGTTCGCGAGTGGTGCCTGGCCAATATCGCGGTCCTGACCGCCTTGCCGCTGTTCGCCCTGCGCGGTGTCGTGCCCGACTTCCTGTCGATTCCCATTGCCAATATCGCGCTCGCGAGCGGTCTGCTGTTTTTTTACGCCGGCTGCGCCCGCTTTCTCGGTCAGCCGGCGCATTGGCGGGTGCTGGGCGCGTCGCTGGGTCTGCTTTCCGCCGCGATCCTGATCTGGTTCTATGGCACGGACAACCCTCAGGTGCGCGTGGTCGTCGTCTCCGCCTATCACGCGACGATGTTGCTGGCCATCGCGCTTCTGATTGCGCGACACATTCCACCGCGCCGCCATCCCTATAACTATTGGCTGACGGCAACGCTTGCTGCCACATTCGCCATCGGGCATGCCGTACGCGGTGCGGTCTTCGCCTGGACGCCCTCGCCCGGCCCGGAATTGTTCGCCCCGACAACCTTCAACGCGGTGATGCTTACAATCGGCACGATCGTCATGCCTGCCATGACGATGGGCGCGGTCTTAATGATTCACGACGCCATGCTCGCCACCGCCGAAGAAGCCGCCAACCGCGACTATCTGACCGGCGCGCTCTCACGCAAGCATTTCGACCTGCTGGCGCGTCAGGAGATGGCGCGCGCGCTGGTCCGCAGTTGGCCGCTCTCGATCGTGGTCATCGATCTCGATCACTTCAAGCAGATCAACGACACGCACGGCCACGCCGGCGGCGACACGGTGCTGCGCGAGTTCGTGAAGCTGGTGCGCGACAGCCTGCGCGAAGGCGATGTCTTCGGGCGATTGGGGGGAGAGGAATTCGCGATCTTGCTGCCGGGCACGGACACGCCCGGTGCCATTCGCATTGCCGAGCGGCTGCGCACGCAGGCGAGCCGTCATCTGGTGGCCGGTCCGTTCGGCGTGTGCCATTACACGCTCAGCGGTGGCGTGGCGACGTGGCACGAGCATGAAAGCCTCGAGGCACTGTGCATGCGGGCCGACCGCGCGCTGTACGCCGCCAAGATCTCCGGACGCAACCTCGTGCTCTCCGACGTTCTCCCGAGCGACGAGACGGCGTCCGAGGCGGGCTGAGTCAGCGCCGCCGTCCTGTTCGTCGTCACACTGTCATGCGCTCACGTCGTCGCAGCGTGCCGGCTCAAACGCCTGAGCCGTCCCCCGCATCGCCAAAGAACTCGCGGTGCATGCGCGCCACATACGCCGTCAGATTCGGATGAAGCTCGATCTCGTCGCGCAGTGTCATGCGGAAATTCGGCGACGCGGCGCTCGCGATGAAACCGAAGGCCGTCGCGTCGGCGCCGCACGGGGCGTCCCCGAAAAAATAAGGCTTGTCGCCAAGCAGTTGTGCCGCGGCCTGTGCGCCACGCCTGAGCAGTTGCGCCTGCTCCGGTGGCGTATAGCGTCCGGTGCCTTGCCCGTGGAGCGTGCCCCGGACCTTGCGACGGATGAACGCCTGCGCAAGCGGACGCACCGGCCACGGAATCACCTTGAAGAACGAGGCGGGTCCTTTGGCGAAATTTTCGTCGTCGCACCAGCGGGCCTGCACCACATGCCAATAGAAGTGATCCTCCAGCGCCTTCTCGAACATCCACGCGGCGCCCCGTTGTTCGGGCGAGAGGCCTGCGTCGAAATCGAATCCGTACTTGCGTTCGATGTGCAGCCGGATCAGCGTCGAGTCGGCCACGATCTCGCCATCGTCATCGATATAGGGCAGCTTGCCCTTGGGCGCACGCCGAAAACCGCCGCGATTCGTCTGATACGGCAATCCGGCGAGCTTGAGCAGCATTTCCGCCTTGACGACGAACGGGCTGGCGTCCGGCAGCCCGAATGCCGGGCCGAAGGTGTACAGAGTCAACATCGAGGGCAGGCTCCTGAGCGATGGGGATGGCGCAGAGTATTACACGCGGCGGCCTGTGCGGCGACCCCGGCGAGCGCACGGGTCCACGTCACTCGCGCACTGTGATTTTATACAGTATCATGTCCCCCAATCGAGGAATGTCTAATGGAAATCATCGACTGGGATCAACTGGCGCTGCGCGCCGCCGAGCGCGACCTTGCCGGTATCGTGCATGAGATCGCCGCGCGCTATGCGCAGCAACGCCTGAGCGCGGCACAGGGCGCGTCATCGCTCGCCGGTGTCGCGGCGCACAGCGCGAGCACACCGAACGAAGCCCATGAACCGGGTGAGGCCGCAGCGACCAGGGCGCCGGACTGGCGCACGCTCGTGGCCATCGCCGATGAGGCAGAGGCCGATATCGGGCTGCACGCGCGTCATGAGCCGTGGGTGCTCGCGCGTCTGCTGCGTCTGCCCGGCGACGACGCCTTGCGCCGTGGCGGCGAACTGCCGTCGCTCGATGCGCCCGTCGATCTGCACTGGCCGGATGCCCCGGCACCCGCTGTCTTTCGCGCCATCGTTGCCGCATTCGCCGACGACAACCTGCATGACCTGCATGGCGACGACGCCACGCCGTTCACGGCCCAGCCGTCCGTGCGCGCCACCGCCGCGCGAGCGCAGGGTTCAAACAGCCCGGCATGTGCGGCCTGAGAACCGCTGGAAATCCCAAGGTCAACGAGGTTCACGAAGTGTCTGAAATCGCCGTCGAGGACGCCAACGCGCAAGTCATCTCCGAGGTCATGGACCCGGACGCGCTCGCCCGCTCCCTTTGCGCGCCGATGGTCTTCGTCGATCTGGAGACGACCGGCGGCAACGCGCTCAACGACCGCATCACGGAAATCGGCGTGGTCGAAGTCGGCCCGCATGGAATCGAACAGTGGAGCACCCTGCTCGATCCGGCCGAACCGATTCCCCCGTTCATCCAGCAATTGACCGGAATCACCAACGAGATGGTGCGCGGCCAACCGTCGTTCGGGACGCTGGCCCACGGACTGGCGGAGCGTCTGCACGGCAAGCTGTTCGTCGCTCACAACGCGCGCTTCGACTACGGCTTTCTCAAGAACGAATTCCGGCGGGCCGGCATCAGCTTTCAGGCAGACGTTCTTTGCACGGTGCGTCTGTCGCGTCTGCTGTTCCCATCCGCAGCACGCCACGGACTGGACGCCCTGATTGCACGCTTCGGCCTCGCGCCGCTGGGCCGTCACCGCGCACTCGCCGACGCCGATCTGCTGTGGCAGTTCTGGCAGAAGCTCCACACGATTTACGCGCCCGAGCTAATCGAGCAAGCGGTACAACGCGTGACCAAACGATCGAGCCAGCCGCCGCAGTTGCCGGATGAAGCGATCGATGCCCTGCCGGACGGCCCCGGCGTGTACCTCTTCTACGGCGAAGGCGACACCTTGCTTTACGTCGGCAAGAGTGTCGATATCCGGTCGCGCGTGCGCTCGCACTTCTCCAGCGATCATCAGGTCGCGAAGGATCTGCGCATCTCGCAGGAAATCCGGCGCGTCGAAGCCCGCCGCACGACGGGCGAGCTTGGTGCGTTGCTCCTGGAGTCGCAATTGGTCAAGCAATTGCAGCCGGTGCATAACCGCTTGCTGCGCCGCGCGTCGAATCTCTACAGTTGGCAACTCACGCCGGATAGCGACACCCCGCAACTCGTCAGCGCGAAGACCGTCGACTTCGCCTGCGCCGACGGCTTGTACGGCAGTTTCTCGTCACGCGCAAGCGCGCAGAGCGCACTTCGCGCGCTAGCCGACGAGCATCGTCTGTGTTGTGCGCAACTCGGGCTGGAGAAGGCGGTGGCCGGACGTCCGTGTTTCGGCTATCAGGTCAAGCGATGCGACGGCGTGTGCGTTGGCGAAGCGCCGCTCGCCGCACACACCGAGCGGGTTCGCGAAGCCCTCACCACGTTGCGATTGGACACCTGGCCCTACGACGGCCCCATCGCCATCGAAGAACGCGGCACGGGGACTGGCGCGGTTGACGTCGAATACCATGTCATCGACCGTTGGCAGTATCTCGGCAGCGTGACGTCGCGCGAGGCGCTCGACGCGCTACTCGACAACATGCCTGCGGTGACGGGTTTCGATCCCGACATCTACCGCCTGCTGGGACGACGCCTCGCCGCTTCCCGGCAGGCCAGCGATCCGGCCGCGCTCGACACGGCGGCAACGCCGTCGTCAGGCGAGGCACCGACACCGGTGCGCCGTCCTCACTCGCCGCTTGTCGTTCTGCCATTGACCCGCCCGTCGTTTCGCCTGAGTCAGGTCGAACCGCCGCAAGCGGTGCCGAAGCAACGCAGCGTGGCATTGTTGCGCCGCCGCCCACCGCGCCCCGAAGACCCGGCACAATTTCGTCTACCGTTCGACGCATACGACACACACGACGTGCCCAAGTCGTCTGATTCCCCCGACTCGTACTGACGTGTACTGACCCGGCGGGGCCGGATATCGATCCGATTTGTCCCCGCCCGCATCGCCATCACCATTACCGCTACGGCTCCCGCTACCGTCACCACGCCGGGCACCAAGCCTTCTGCAACGGCCTTCCCGAGCCGTCCAAACACCCGGCATCGCCCCTTCGCACGTGCGCAACGCTCACGCGCGCGCCGCCCGTCAATTTATTTCTCCCCCGCGTCCACCTAGGCAAAACCCTCCTTTGCACGCCAGGGAATGAGCATATAAATATTAAGTATTTGCAAGACGCATGCTCAAGGCCGAAGAATACGCAATCCGAATACAAACGGCATTGCGACATCGGCGCCCTGGGTGTCGTCGATGACTGGGGTTCCGGCGCGTGGGGTACGCGTCAGCGCCTCGTCCCCACACAGAGCCAGATGGAATTACGCCAACTCGAAGCCTTCGCGGCGGTCATGTCGACCGGTAGCATCACTGCTGCCGGGCGTCTGCTCGGGCGCTCGCAGCCGGCTATCACGCGGATGATTCAGGAGCTGGAAGGCGAAATCGGCTACGCCCTTTTTGCCCGTAGTGGTCCTCGTGTCACGCCGACCGAGCAAGGCTTTCTGCTGTTTGAAGACGTCGAGCATGTGCTCGCCGGCTTGCAGCAGATCCGCGCCCGCGCCGACGAAATCGCACGCGGTCAAAGCCGCCCGTTGCATGTCGCCGCCACGTCGGCGCTGGCCGCCGGTCTCGTGCCTGCCGCCCTTGCCCTGCCGGGACTCGCCCGCGACACCGCCCAGATCCAGATGCGCAGCACATCGCCCGAGCAGGTCGTGCATGCCGTGCTCACGGGGGCGGCCGATATCGGCGTCACCAGCCTGCCGCTCGAGCATCGCGGCATTGTCGTGCACTGGATCGGCGAGTCGGCTTGCGTGGCCGCCGTGCGCAGCGACGACCCGCTGGCCAGTCACGACCGCCTGCCGCTCGCCGCGTGTGTGGGCCGTCGCATCATCACCATGCAGAACCCGTACCGGCTGCGCCGCCGCCTCGATCAGGCGTTCGCGCAGGCCGGTGTGGCACCGGTCGGCCTCATCGAGACCAATGCCTCGATCAATGCGATGACGGCCGTTCGCGCAGGACTCGGCGTTGCCGTGCTCGAACCGGTGACCGCCTACGGCTTGCCGCTCGCCGATGTTGCCGTGCGTCCGATCGACGCCGACATTCCGTTCTTCTTCGGTGTCATTACCCGCGACGCGCGCGAACCCTCGCCCGCCGCACTCGCTTTCGTCAGTGCGCTTGCCGACGCCGCGCGCCACCTGCTGCCCGATTTCGCGCAGCGCGCCGCTGCCGAACACGCTCAAGTCTTGCAGTCGCTCTATGGCGACTTGCCCGCTCCCAAGGAAGCTCTGTCGTCATGACCCAGTCCCCGACATCCGCCATCGGCCTGCCCGCGCTCGAAGCGCGCCTGCGTCAGGACCTCGCCTGGCTCGAACTGCCCGCCAGGCATTGGGTGCCCGAGCGCACATACAACGGCCAGCCCGTGATCGACGTCGCCATCATCGGCGGCGGCATGGCCGGTCTTGCCGCCGCCGCATCGCTCACGCACCTCGGTGTCGGCGCCGTGATCTTCGATCAGTCGCCGCGCGGCTTCGAGGGCCCATGGGCCACCACGGCGCGCATGGAAACCCTGCGCTCGCCCAAGCAACTCACCGGCCCCGCGCTCGGCTTGCCGGCACTGACCTTCCGCGCATGGTTCGAAGCGCAGTTCGGTCTCGACGCGTGGGACGCCCTCGACAAGATCCCGCGTCTGCAATGGATGGATTACCTGCGCTGGTATCGCGACGTGCTCGCCATCGACGTGCGTAACGACCATCGCATCACCGCCGTAACACCGCTCGGCGCAGACGGTCTCGTCGCGCTGTCGGTCACGTCGCCCGCGGGGGAGCAGACCGTCTACGCCCGCCATGTGGTGCTCGCCACCGGCCGCGACGGCCTCGGCGGCCCGACCGTGCCGGCCTTCGCGCGTGAATTGCCGCGTCGCTTCTGGGCGCACTCGTCCGACGTGATGGACTATGCAACGCTGCGCGGCAAGCGCGTCGGCGTGATCGGTGCCGGGGCCTCGGCCATGGATAGCGCCGCCACCGCCCTCGAATCCGGTGCGGCCAGCGTCGACCTGCTCATTCGCCGCGCCGACATTCCGCGCATCAACAAGGGCAAGGGCGCGGGCAACCCGGGCCTCACGCACGGTCACGTCAACCTGCCGGACGAGTGGAAGTGGCGTATTCGTCACTATGTGAACGTGCAACAGGTTCCGCCGCCGCGCGGCAGCACGCTGCGCGTCTCGCGTCACGACAATGCGCGCTTCAACCTCGGCGCACCGATTCTCGACGTCACGCCGGTGGGCGACGAACTGTACGTGCGCACCGCAAAGGGCACTTTCGTGCTCGACTTCCTCGTCTTCGCGACCGGCTTTCGCATCGATATCGAAGGTCGTCCGGAGTTCGCCGCGTTCTCGAAGTTCGTGCGCAAGTGGAGCGACCGCTACACGCCTGCCCCGGGAGATGAAGACATTGAACTGTCCGACTCGCCCGACCTCGGTCCCACCTTCGAATTCCTCGAAAAGACACCCGGCGCCTGCCCCGGGCTGGAGCGCATCCATTGCTTCTGCGCACCAGCCACGCTCTCGCACGGCGCGGTCTCGGGCGACATCCCGGCCGTGAGCGAGGGCGCGAAGCGTCTGGCACAAGGGCTCGCGGGCACGTTCTACCGTGAAGATGTCGAGCATCACTACAACAACATGCAGACGTACGCCGAGCCCGAAGTCTATGGCGACGAATGGACGCCTGCCCCGCCGCCGCCCGCACTGGAGGGCGAAAACGCCGTGAAGGGCAAGGAGCGCATCGCATCATGACCGCCTGGATCCTGCGCCGCGCGCTGCAAGCGGTGTTCGTGGTGTGGCTGATGACACTGATCGTGTTCGTCGGCCTGCACGCGATCGGCAATCCCGTCGACATCCTGATCGGTCAGGACGTCGATCAGGTCGACCGCGCGCGCATCATCGCGCAGCTCGGCCTCGACCAGCCGTTGTGGCGTCAGTACCTGTCGTTCCTCGGCGGTGCCCTGCACGGCGAACTGGGCAACAGCTTCGTCTACAACGTGCCGGCCATCCAGTTGATTCTGCAACGCCTGCCCGCCACGCTGGAGCTGGCGTTCGCGGCACTCATTCTGGCGGTGTTCATCGGCATTCCGCTGGGTCTTTTCGCCGGCCTCTACCCGCGCAACCCGATCTCGAAGCTGCTGATGACCGGCAGCATCGTCGGCTTCTCGCTGCCGACGTTCTGGGTCGGGCTCATGCTCATCATGTTCTTCTCGGTGCATCTGGGCGTGCTGCCCGCGAGCGGCCGTGGCGAGACGGTGAGCGTGTTCGGCGTGCAATGGTCGTTCCTGACGGTTGACGGCCTGCGTCACCTGATTCTGCCCGCGCTCAATCTGGCACTGTTCAAGATCTCGCTGGTGCTGCGTCTGACGCGTGCCGGGGTGTCTGAAGTGCTGCCGCAGGACTTCGTGAAATTCGCCCGCGCCAAGGGGCTTTCGCCGCTGCGTGTGGTGGTCGTGCACGTGCTGCGCAATACGCTGATTCCGCTCGTGACGGTGCTCGGCCTCGAGTTCGGCTCGACGATCGCGTTCGCGGTGGTCACGGAAAGCGTGTTCTCGTGGCCCGGCGCCGGCAAACTCATTCTCGACAGCATCAACTCGCTCGACCGCCCCGTGATCGTGGCGTATCTCATCGTCGTGGTGTGCCTGTTCGTGTCGCTCAACCTGATCGTGGACGTGCTCTACAAGTGGCTCGATCCGCGTGTGCGCGTGGAGGCCGCTGCCTGATGTCGTCCAACCTGTCTCCCAACGGCACCCCCGCCCCGAGGCTCGCGCCCGAGCCGGTGCCCATGCATCGCGAGTCGCCCTGGCAACAGGGCTTGCGTGAGTTCGTCCGCTCGAAGAGCGCGGTGCTTGGCCTCGTCGTGCTCGTCGTGCTGATCGTCGCCGCCGTCGCTGCGCCGTGGATCACGCCGCAGAATCCCTATGACCTGTTGCAGCTCGACGTGATGGACGCGCGTCTGCCGCCCGCCACGGCCAACGGCGCCGCAACCTATACGTACTGGCTCGGCACCGACGGTCAGGGCCGCGACCTGCTCTCGGGCATCATCTACGGGCTGCGTATCAGTCTGAGCGTCGGTGTCGGCTCGGCGCTCATCGCCGGCATTCTCGGCACGATTCTGGGACTGGTCGCCGCTTACGCGGGCGGGCGCGTCGACGCCGCCATCATGCGCCTGGTCGATCTGCTGCTGTCGTTCCCGTCGATTCTCGTGGCGCTGATGATCCTCGCCTACGTAGGCAAAGGCATCGGCAACGTGGTGCTCACCCTCGTCGTGCTCGAGTGGGCGTACTTCGCCCGCACGGCACGCGGGCAAGCGCTCGTGGAATCGCGCCGCGAGTATGTCGAAGCCGCGCGTTGCCAGGCGCTTCCGAACTGGCGCATCGTGCTCGGTCACATCCTGCCGAACTGCCTGCCGCCGCTCATCGTCGTGGGCTCGCTGCAAGTCGCACGCGCCATCACGCTCGAAGCCACGCTGTCGTTCCTGGGTCTGGGGGTGCCGATCACCGAGCCGTCGCTCGGCCTGCTCATCGCCAACGGTTATCAGACGATGCTGTCCGGCGAATACTGGATCAGTCTGTATCCGGGCCTCGCGCTGCTCATCACGGTCGTCGCCATCAATCTCGTGGGCGACCGCCTGCGCGACGTGTTCAATCCAAGGTTGCAGAAATGAGCGGCGCCGTGTCCTCCCCCTCACCCCTCACGCTGGAAGTGCGCAATCTGCGCACACAGTTCATCACGCGCGCCGGCACGCTGCCCGCCGTGGACGACGTGTCGTTCTCGCTGCCGCCGGGTCACATCATGGGACTCGTCGGTGAGTCGGGATCGGGCAAGTCGGTGACCGGCTTCTCGATCATGGGACTGGTCGATGCCCCGGGCCGCATCGTCGGCGGCGAAGTGCTGTTTCAAGGGCGCGATCTGACGAAGCTGTCGGCGGCCGAACTGCGCCACCTGCAAGGCAATCGCATCGCGATGATCTTTCAGGACCCGATGATGACGCTCAACCCGGTGTTGCGCGTCGACGTGCAGATGATCGAAGCCGTGCGCGCCCATCAGCGCGTGTCGAAGGCCCAGGCGCGCGAACTCGCTCGCGACACCCTCGGCATGATGGGCATTCCGAGCCCGGACGAGCGTCTGCGCGCCTACCCGCATCAACTCTCCGGCGGCATGCGTCAGCGCGTGGCGATCGCCATCGCCATGCTGCATCGCCCCGATCTGATCATTGCCGACGAGCCCACCACGGCGCTCGACGTCACGATTCAGGCGCAGATCCTGTCCGAAGTGCAAAAGCTCGCACGTCAGCACGGCACAGCGCTCATCTGGATTACGCACGACCTGTCGGTGGTGGCGGGCCTGGCCGATACGCTCGCCGTGATGTACGCGGGGCGCATCGTCGAACAAGGCACCGTCGACGCCGTGCTCGATGCCCCGCAACACCCGTACACGTCGGGCCTCATCGGCAGCCTGCCCAGTCTGAACAAACGCGGCCAGCGTCTGCGCCAGATTCCCGGCATGACGCCGAATCTGCTCGCCATGCCGGCCGGATGCGCCTTCGCGTCGCGATGCGCTTATGCGAGTGCCGCCTGCGCTGAGCGTCCCGAGATGACGCAAACGTCGCCGGGCCGGCTCGTGCGCTGCTTCCACCCGGGCGCCGCGTTGCAAAAGGAGATGGTATGAATACGCCGCTGCCGCAAAGCCAGCCTGCCGGCCCCGGCTACGGCAAATCGAACAGCCCGAGCGCCACGCTGCCCGCGCCCATCGTGGCGTTGCGTGGCGTGAGCAAGCGCTTTGGCGAGCGCCACGTCGGCCCGGCCGGACGCCTGCTCGAGCGCGTCGGTCTCGCGCATCCGCCGGCCGTCGTGCGGGCGGTCGATAACGTTGATCTCATCGTGAAGCCGGGCGAGGTCGTGGGTCTGGTGGGCGAGTCGGGTTGCGGCAAGTCCACGCTCGGGCGCATGCTCGCGGGTCTGCTCAGGCCATCGTCGGGCGAGGTACAGATTCACGGCCGTCCGGCCGAGTCGCTCTCCGCGCAGGAACAACGCGATGCACGCCTGAAGATCCAGATGATCTTTCAGGACCCGTACGCGAGTCTGAATCCGCGCTTGCGGGTCGATCGCATCGTCGGTGAAGGCGCGCTCGTGCATGGCCTGACCGATCGCGCGGGCTTCGACGACTACGTGAGCGCCCAGTTGCAGCGCGCCGGGCTCGATCCGGCGCTGCGCCATCGCTATCCGCACCAGTTCAGCGGCGGGCAGCGGCAGCGTATCGGCATCGCCCGTGCACTGGCCGTCGCCCCCGATCTGCTGGTGTGCGACGAAGCCGTGGCCGCGCTCGATGTCTCGATTCAGGCGCAGATTCTCAATCTGTTCATGGATCTGCGTGAACAACTGCGTCTGACGTATGTGTTCATCAGTCATGACCTTGGCGTGGTCGAGCACTTGTCCGATCGCGTGGTCATCATGTATCTCGGCCGCGTCGTGGAGAGTGCGCCCGTCGAGGAGATCTTCCGCCGCCCGAATCATCCGTACACGCAGGCGCTGCTGGCCGAGATTCCGCGCATCGACGTGCGTCACAAGACGTTCTCCGCCATTCGCGGCGAAATTCCGAGTCCGATTGCACCGCCAAGCGGTTGCCACTTCCATCCGCGATGTCCGCACGCCATGCCGCGTTGCCGCACGGAGGTGCCGACGCTTCGCGGTGTGGCCATCAACCATGTGAGTGCGTGTCACCTGAACGACACCTGATATGCCTGCGCACGCCGCCGTCGACTCGCGACGGTGTGCGGCGCTTCTCTTCATCACCATCAACGACCAGGATTGCCGATAATGAAACGCTTCTTGTTGTCCTCGCTGGCTGCCGCACTGCTCGTCACGAGCGCGGCCGCTTCCGCCCAGACACTGCGCATCGCCTTTGCCGACCCGCTCTCGTCGCTCGATCCGCAACTGAACAACCACGCGGGCGACCGCTCGGTCGACCTGCATTTCTGGGATCTGCTCGTCGAGAACAAGTGGAACAAGCTGCAACCGGGCTTGGCCGTGTCGTGGAAAGCGCTCGACGCCAAGACCTGGGAATTCAAGCTGCGCCCGAACGTGAAGTGGCACGACGGCCAGCCGTTCACTGCGGCCGACGTCATCTATTCGTATCAACGCGCACGTAACGTACCGGGCAGCGTGGCCACGTTCGCGGGCTACCTGCGCACCATCGACACGATGAGCGCGCCGGATCCGCTCACGCTCGTCGTCAAGACCAAGATCCCGAACCCGGATCTGCCGCTCAACCTCGCCTCGGTGCATATCGTGAGCAAGCACGTTGGCGAGAAGTCGAACACCGACGACTACAACGCCGGACGCGCCATGGTCGGCACCGGCCCGTTCAAGTACGTCTCCTACACGCCGGGCGACCGCGTGGAAATGGTGCGTAACGACAACTACTGGGCAGGCAAGTCGGAGTGGGAGAAGGTCGACTACCGCTATATCAACAACGGTGCCGCGCGCACGGCCGCCCTGCTGGCAGGCGACGTGGACGTGATCGACAAGGTCTCGGCCTCCGACATTCCGCGTCTGAAGAAAGCGCCGAACGTGACGGTGTTCCCGTACCCTGGCCTGCGCGTGATGCTGCTGCAACCGACCTTCCGCGAAGGCCCGAACCCGTACATCACGGATAACGCCGGCAAGCCGCTCGCGAAGAATCCGCTGCTCGACGTGCGTGTGCGCCGCGCGCTCTCGCTCGCCATCAACCGTGAGGCGATCGTCACGCGCATCATGCAGGGCACGGCCAGCGTGGCCAACCAGTGGATGCCGAAGGACACGTTCGGCTATAACCCGGACGTGAAGGACATTCCGTTCGACGCCGCACAAGCCAAGAAGCTGCTCGCCGACGCCGGGTACCCGGAAGGCTTCAAGCTGACGATGCACGTGCCGAACGACCGCTATCCGCAAGGCCCGGAAACGGCTCAGGCCGTGGCGCAGTTCTGGACACGCATCGGTGTGAAGACGCAAGTGGAAGTGGTGCCTTGGGCCGTGTACTCGGGTCGTGCGAACAAGAACGAGTACGCCATGACGATGCTGGCCTGGGGTAACGGTACGGGCGAAGCGAGCTACGCGCTGGTGAACGTGCTGGCGACGGTCGATGCCAAGAAGGGTCTCGGCGCGTCGAACTGGGGTCACTACAGCAATCCGGCCATCGACAAGGCGCTCGACGCGTCGACCGCGGAGTTTGACGAAGCCAAGCGCGAAGCGATCCTGCGTCAGTCGGTCAAGGTCGAGACGGACGACGTTGGCACCATTCCGCTGTATCACTACCAGAACATCTGGGCTGCACGTAAGGGCCTGAAGGTCACGCCGTTCACGAGCGATCGCACCGTGGCGATGCAAGTGACCAAGGCCGCCAAGTAAGCCGGCGCGACGCGCTATGACGTCATCGCTCATTCTTACGGCAACGCCTGCGGACGCGCTGATCGACGTGCCGCGCCACCTCGTGGTGCGCGGTGCGGCGCCCGGTGCCACGGTGACGCTCACGGCCCGCACCGCGCGGGCGGGCGGCGTGGTCTGGCATGCCGAAGCCACCTTCGTCGCCGACGCCGACGGCGTTGTCGATGCTTCGCGCGACGCGCCGGTCAGCGGCAGTTACCACGGCGTATCGGCCATGGGCCTCATCTGGTCGCAGGTGCCGGAAGACGGCAAGAGCCGCGAGGTATTTCCGCAGCCCGTGATGGCGCCGCTGGTGACGACGGTGGTCGCACGCGCCGGTCATCAAACCGGTCATCAAGCCAGCTATCAGGCGGAGCCTCCGGCGGGGCAGGAAGGAGGCCGCGTTGCGGGATTGTCTTCCTCGTCTTCGGTATCGTTCACGCAGCGACTCGCCGCTGACGGCGTGACGCGACGTGAGGTGCGCGAAGACGGGCTCGTCGGCACGCTGTACCTGCCGCCTGGCGACGGCCCGCATCCCGCGGTGATGATTCTCAATGGCTCGGGAGGCGGTATCAACGAGCCGCGCGCTGCGCTGTATGCGTCGCACGGTTACGCCGCCTTGGCACTCGGTTACTTCAAGGGACCGGGACTGCCCGACTACATCTCCAATACGCCGCTCGAGTACTTCGCGAAGGGGATGGACTGGCTGCGCCGCACCGTGCGGCCGGCGCACGACTTCGTGGCGCTCTCGGGACAATCGCGTGGCGGCGAGTTGGTGCTGCTGCTCGGCGCGACGTTCCCGGACGCCGTCTCGGCCGTCATCGGCTATGTGCCGAGCGCGCTGATCCACAGTGCACAAAACGCGTGCGACCCGGCCATCGGACGCGAGGGCCCGACGTGGCTGCTCGACGGCAAGCCGTTGCCTCACATCTGGGAAAACAATCGAACGGCGTCCTGGGCGCCGTTCGATGAAGGCCCGCCGCCCCATCGACATGCCAAGGCGATGCTGACCGCACTGGACGATCCGGAGGCCGTCGAACGCGCTCGCATCCCTGTCGAAAAGATTCGTGGGCCGGTCATGCTGCTCTCGGCGGAAGACGACGGCTCGTGGCCCTCCAGCCGCTACTCACGGATGGTGACGGAGCGGCTCGCCGCGCATGGGCATCCGTACGCGGTCGAGCATCTCGATTTCGACCATGCGGGGCACGCCATCGTATTTCCGTATGTGCCGACGACCCAGCTCGTCTACGCGCATCCGGTGTCGGGAAAGATCAGCACCGGTGGCGGTGAGCCGTATGCGAATGCCATCGCGGACGAGCGTTCGTGGACGGCTGTGCAGGCATTCCTCGCGCGGGCTGTGGCCGAGCGCGCCCAATCACAAGGACAATCATGACCGCCAATACCCAATACGACATCGCCAACGATCTCGTCGACCGCGTCGCGGGTCTCGCGCCCGGGACGGCTACGCATACGTTGCGTCATGCGCGCGACAAGGTCGCCGTGGCGACGCAAGGCAGCTATGAAGGACTGTTCGACCCGGCACTCGAAGGCATTTCGCTGGTGGAGCGTCTGCTCGTCGCGCTGTATGCGAGCCGTCTGACGCCTTCGCCGTCGCTCGCCGCGCACTATCGCGCCGAGTTGGCCCGGCACACGGTCGACGCCGCCCAGTTGAGCGCCGTTGAGTCCGGTCAGCCGGAGGAGGTAGCCGACGAGCGTCTGCGCGCGATCCTGACGTTCACGCGCACGCTTATCGAGAACCCGGTTGAGGGAGACAAGGCGGCTTTGCAGAAACTGCCAGCGGCTGGACTGACGACGCCTGCCGTCGTTGCGCTGGCTCAACTGATTGCATTCCTGTCGTATCAGACGCGTCTGGTCGCGGGTCTGCAAGCGCTCAAACAACTCGCGCCGCAGGAGACGACAGCATGAGCGACATCATCCGTTCGCATGGATTCACCAACGAGTCGCTCGACTGGGAAGCGTGGCTCGACGTCGTGGAACTCGATAAGGCCACGCCGGAGCAGGTAGCGGTGCTGGAGGAGAGTCATCCGAAGGCCAAGACGTCGGATTATTACCTCTTCCTCGTTCATCAGCCCGAGATCCTTCGTCAACGTTCGGCGGCGTTCAACGCCATCATGTACGCGCCGGGCGGTATGCCGCGTGCAGAGCGGGAGTTGTCGACGACGGTCGTCTCGCGCATCAATGGGTGCGTGTATTGCGCGTCGGTGCATGCGCAGCGTTTCGAGCAATTGGCGAAGCGCAACGATGTGATCCGCGAGGTCTTCGACGATCCGCGCACGGCAGGCACGACGGACCGTGAGAAGGCCATCTCACAGTTTTCCATTGCGCTGACGGAAAAGCCGGGCGATGTGCGTCCGGAGCAATTGCAGGCACTGCGTGATGTAGGACTGACGGATGCGGAGATTCTGGATCTGATCCACTCCATCGCGATCTTCGCGTGGGCGAACCGGCTGATGCTCAATCTCGGTGAACCCGTGTTCCCGGAAGCTGCGCCTGCCGTCTGAAACTGAGCGGCGGGAAGGCGGTGGCGTGATTAGTAGCGTCAATGATGGCGTTGATGGCGTTGATGGCGTTGATGTCGTTGATGTCGTTGGCATCACGGACGTCAGCGGCATCTGTCTTGAATATGCCGATGCAATGCCAAAGAAAAAGCGCTGTCCATTTGGGCAGCGCTTTTTATTGGGTGAGTGGTATACGCTTGGGATCATTCAGTTCACCCATACAGCTATCTGTAAAGCGCTCGTAATGACATTCGCCTCGTTCTTCATTCAATCCATTGAGCCAGATGACATCCCTTCCTGGCGTAGGCTCAGAGATAGCCTTTGGCCGCATGCCACAGCGGAAGAGCACGAGCGCGAGATTGCGGAAATACTTTCGGCACCTGAACGTTATGCGTCATTCATGGCATTTTCGGAGACGAAGACGGCACTTGGCTTCGCTGAGGCATCTATCCGGCACGACTACGTCAATGGTTGCGACACATCTCCAGTGCTGTTCCTGGAAGGCATATACGTAACGCCTGAAGCACGCCGTCAGGGCATAGCAAAGGCATTATTTAAATGCGTCGAGCAATGGGGAGTCTCACACGCCTGCGAGGAATTCGCCTCCGATACCGATATAGGCAACATCGGCGTGCAAGCGTTGCACCGCGCACTTGGCTTCGAAGAAACCGAGCGCGTCGTTTTCTTCAAGAAGCGCACAACCAAGACAACGTCAGCATGAGCCAAAAGCTTGACCAGATAGATGACTCGTCTTCAGGTCAGAAGGAAGTCTCTGGCCGAACTGAACCAGTCCTCCATGCCCTTGGCGATATCTCAGATTGGAGCGGCTGGCACCGCAAGCGACGGCTCGTCTCGACGTTGGACACACAAGCGAGATATCACATAGAAGCGGCTGAGGTCGCAGCCGATATGGATGTAGCGCGTCAGTGCGCATTAATCCGTTGGTAGCGCCCTGCTTGGCGCCCTCCCGCATCGAGGGATGGGTGAAGTTATGGGCTGCAACGACCGGCATCAGCCGATCGATGGCATTTGAATCATGTGGAAGGCGTTGCACCGTGCACTCGGCTTCAAAGAAACCGAGCCGATCGCCGGTGTCGGCCAGTTGAATAGATGCGTAGATGCGGCTCATCGCCACCCAAAGCGATTGCCCAAAGCAAAAACCCCTTGCTACGCGTTGTAGCAAGGGGTCTTTAGGGGAGCCTGACGATTACCTACTTTCACACGGGTATCCGCACTA
>Ga0181519_10000422_pt1 | contig 39304 bp, 30 predicted proteins | sample PEATcosm2014_Bin_26_FD_121102 | JGI IMG/M metagenome (GOLD analysis project Ga0181519, IMG submission 121102) | Peatland microbial communities from MTU Mesocosm Facility, Houghton, MI, USA - PEATcosm2014_Bin02_10_metaG | ecosystem: Environmental > Terrestrial > Soil > Wetlands > Peat | place...
GTGGTGACAGCCACCGGCAGCCGGCGACGGCATCGGCGTGTCGCGATCGACACCCGCCGCCGCGAGCTTGTCCAGGTATTCCTGCCACAGCGCGTCCTGACGCACGCACAGCTCGTAGAGGTAATCCCACGAATAGATGCCGGTGTCGTGTCCGTCCGAAAAGACCGGGCGCACCGCGTAGTTGCCGATCGGCTCGAGGCCGTTGAGCGTGACGTCACGCTTGCCGGTTTGCAGCGTCTCCTGCCCCGGCCCGTGACCGCGCACTTCCGCCGACGGCGAGAGTACGCGCAGCAATTCAAACGGCAGGCGGTAGTGTGTGCCGTCCTCGTAACCAAGTTCCAGCACCTTGGATGCGCGATGCAGCGTCAGGGAGACGGGAATCGGCGTGTCTTTCTCCAGCCCAGCCATGGTCTTGCTCCAGAAAAATCGGTCGGTGCGCCGGCATGCGACGCATCGGCCGGCAGTATAGCCGCTCAGATCCCAACGGTCATGCCGGCCATGCCGGAACGCGGTCCAATTCTGCCACGATAGCCTCGCGCAGCGCGGGCATCCAGGCGGCGCGCTCGGCGAGTACAGTGTGCGGCACCTCGCGTTGCGGCGCGCTCCAGACCGAGCCGGGGAAATGGACGTCGTCCCGATATCGCGGAATGACGTGCCAATGCACGTGCGGCACCATATTGCCCAGACTGGCCACGTTCACCTTGTCAGGCGACATGACCGTGCGCTGCGCCGTCTCGACGCCAAACACCACACGCATCACATGCTCGCGCGCGGCCTCGGGCAGATCGCTCATTTCCGCAACATGGGCATGCCAGATCACCCGCGCGAAGCCCGGGTACCCGTTTTCGTTCGCCAGCACCACGCGCAGCACCGGATCGCGCCACACGACTTCGCCGCCATCACCGGCGCAAAACGGACATTCCATGATCGTTCTCCCTTCGTTTGTCTGCCATGCGTCGAATCCACCGATTCCACCGATTCCACCCGGAACGGCTCGCGTCAGTGCTTCTTGTGCTTCGTGCGTTTGCCGGTGGCCGGGTCGACCGGTCCGAGCGCGAGTTCGGCGAAGTCGATCTCGCTGAGCAATTCGCGCAACGTCTCGTCGTTGATGCGATGGGTGATGCGCAGACGCGAGAGCTCCACCCGTTCGGCCTGCAACGCCGCCGCCCGCAAGCGTCGCTCGACTTCGACCTCGCGCACCGCGCGCTCACGCGTCTCGTCCGTCGCGGTTGCCGCGTTGAGCGTGCGGCGGTAACGTCCCATCACCCGCGCGGCCGCTTCGGCACACACGGCGGTATCGAGTTCGTCGCCCGACTTCGTAATCACTTTCTGCAATGATTCGACGGCGCGAATCGCGGCTTCCGACGCGGCCACTCGCGCCTCGCCCATCTCGCGATCGCGCAGGTTCTCGGTTGGCCAGCGCACGCCGCGCAGCAGGACCGGCAAGCCGAGGCTGCCGCCGATGAGCGACAGCAGGATCACACCGGCGGCCAGAAAGATCAGCAGATCGCGTCCCGGGAATGGCGCGCCGCCGGGCAAGGCCAGCGGCACCGAGAGCGCGCCGGCCAGCGTGACCGCGCCGCGCACACCCGAGAGGGCCGTCACGCCGGTAAAGCGAATGCCCGGCTTCATCGTGATCTCGCCGCGTCGCATGCCGAGGTAATACATCACCCGCCACGCCACCCACACCCAGCAGAAGCGCAAGACGATGAGCACCGCCGAAATCGCGCCGACGTAGAACATCAACTCGCCAAGATTGACGAAGGTTCCCCACAGATGCTCGCTCGGGCGCAGTGCGGCGCGCACGATGTCGGGCAATTGCAGGCCGAGCAGCACGAACACGGCGCCGTTGAACACGAACTCGAGCATCGACCACACGCCGTTACCGAGAATGCGCGTGGCCGTACGGGAGTTGAGCAGTTCGGTCGAGCTGACCGTCATACCGGCGGCGACCGCGGCGAGAATGCCCGAGAAACCGAAATGCTCCGCGAGCAGATAGGCGGCGAACGGCATAAGCAGCAGGAGCAGCACGACGGTCGCGGGTTCTTCCGTGCTCGCGTCGATCACGCGACGATGGAATTGCGTGAAAAGCCACGTCACGGCCCAGCCGGCGAGCAGGCCGCCCAGCGCGATGACGAAAAAGGAGAACGTGGCGTTACCAATGGAAAAGAGTCCCGTGGTGGCGGCAACGATGGCGAACTTGAAGACAACGAGGCCCGACGCGTCGTTCATCATCGCCTCGCCCTCCAGCACGTGCATGAGCCGCGTGGGCATGCGCATGCGTCCGGTGAGGGCGGAGACGGCCACGGCATCGGTGGGCGAGAGCACGCCACCGAGCGCGAACGCCACGGCGAGCGGAATCGACGGAATCATCCAGTGGATGAAATAGCCCACGCCGAGCACCGTGAAGATCACGAGGCCGAGCGCCATTGCGATGATCGGCACGCGCAGATGCCAGAACTCGCGTTTGGGCATGCGCCAGCCGTCGGCGAAGAGCAGTGGCGGGATGAACAGCAGGAAGAAAATCTCGGGGTCGAGATCGATGTGCAGCCCCGCGCCCGGATAAGCGAGCGCGGCGCCCACAGCGATCTGCACGAGCGGCACCGGCAGGAACCGGAGGTAGCTGACCAGCACGCCGGTCAGCGCCACCACGAACAGCAGGATGAGCGCTGTGTAGACTACCTCCATGCCACCTCCATGGTCCGTCGGTCAGGCATCGGCCGCGTCCCTGCGAGGTGCATCAGACCAGCACGCGCTCGATGCCGCCGTTGTTCGCGTCCTTGACGTAGTCCACCAGCCAGTCGTCGCCCAGCACGTGCTTGGCGATCTCGACGACGATGTAGTCAGCCGTGACATTCGCGTCTTCGTTGTAGCGCGACAGACCTTGCAGGCACGACGGGCAGCTCGTCAGAATCTTGACGTCGTCGACCTTGCCGTCTGCACGCAACTTCGCGGCGCCCTTGCGCATTTCCTCTTCCTTGCGGAAGCGGATCTGCGTCGAGATGTCGGGGCGCGTGACCGCCAGCGTACCCGATTCGCCGCAGCAGCGATCGTTCTTCTCGATCTTGTAGCCGTCGTTCTCGCTGCCCATCAACTGGTTCACGAGCTTGACCGGATCCATCGTCTTGATCGGCGTGTGGCACGGGTCGTGATACATGTAGCGCGTACCGCTCACACCATCGAGCGTCACGTTCTTCTCGAGCAGATATTCGTGGATGTCGACGATGCGGCAGCCCGGGAAGATCTTCTCGAATTCATAGCCTGCGAGCTGGTCGTAGCATGTGCCGCACGACACGACCACGGTCTTGATGTCGAGATAGTTCAGCGTGTTCGCCATGCGGTGGAACAACACGCGGTTGTCCGTCACGATCTTCTCGGCCTTCTCGCCCTGTCCCGAGCCGCGCTGCGGATAACCGCAGCACAGATAGCCCGGCGGCAGCACCGTCTGCACCCCCACGTGCCAGAGCATGGCCTGCGTGGCGAGTCCGACCTGCGAGAACAGGCGCTCCGAGCCGCAGCCCGGGAAGTAGAACACCGCTTCCGAATCCACCGTGGTGGCCTTCGGATTGCGGATGATCGGCACGACCTTGTTGTCTTCGATGTCGAGCAGTGCGCGCGCGGTCTTCTTCGGCAGGTTGCCCGGCATCTTCTTGTTGACGAAGTGAATCACTTCCTCGCGCAGCGGCGGCTTGCCCACCGTGGCAGGCGGGCGTGCCGTCTGCTTCTTCGCGATTTTCTTGAAGACATCCGCACCGAAACGCTGCGCCTTGTAACCCCAGTCGATCATCACCTTGCGGGTGATGTTGATCGTCTCGGGGTTGGTGGCGTTCAGGAAGAACATGCCCGCGGCGGCGCCCGGGTTGAACTTCTTCTTGCCCATCTTGCGCAGCAGGTTGCGCATGTTCATCGTCACGTCGCCGAAGTCGATCTTCACCGGGCAAGGCGTCACGCACTTGTGGCAGACCGTGCAGTGATCGGCCACGTCGTTGAACTCGTCCCAGTGCTTGATCGACACGCCGCGGCGCGTCTGCTCTTCGTACAGGAACGCCTCGATGAGCAGCGAGGTCGCGAGAATCTTGTTGCGCGGGCTGTACAGCAGGTTCGCGCGCGGTACGTGCGTGGCGCATACCGGCTTGCACTTGCCGCAGCGCAGGCAGTCCTTCACGCTATCGGCGATCGCACCGATGTCCGACTGCTGCATGATGAGCGACTCGTAGCCCATCAGCCCGAAGCTGGGCGTATAGGCGTTGCGCAGATCGGCGGGCAGTTCCGGCATGTCGAGCAGCTTGCCCTTGTTGAAGCGCCCTTCCGGGTCCACGCGTTGCTTGTACGCGCGGAATTCGCCGATTTCGGCTTCCGTCAGGAACTCCAGCTTGGTGATGCCGATGCCGTGCTCGCCCGAGATCACGCCGTCGAGCGAGCGGGCAATCGCCATGATGCGGGCGACAGCCTTGTGCGCATCCTGGAGCATCTCGTAGTTATCCGAGTTCACCGGGATGTTCGTATGCACGTTGCCGTCGCCGGCGTGCATGTGCAGCGCGACGAACACGCGCCCGTGCAGCACGCGCTTGTGAATCGCCTGCGCTTCGTCGAGGATCTGCTTGAACTCGCCGCCCGTGAAGATCTGACGCAGTTCGGCGCGAATCTCCTGCTTCCACGACACACGTACCGTACGATCCTGGAGCAGATCGATCAGACGCGTTTGCGGCTGCGTTTTCAGGCGCTCGTTGAGCGCCACGTTCATGTCGCGAATGCCGTGACGATTGAGCAGCGGAATCGCTTCGGCCAGCGGCAGTTCGAAGTGATCGCGCAGGAACTCCCAGCGCGCGCGCACGTCGCGCAGCAGCGTGAGTGCCGTCTGCACGCGGTCTTCGAGCAGTTCGGCCGAGGGAATTTCGTTGGCGTCGTCGGTCTTGCCCAGCGGCAGATTGCCGGCTTCGAAGAACGTTTCGAGCGCGTCGACCAGTTGCAGCTTGTTCTTGAGCGAGAGCTCGATGTTGATGCGTTCGATGTGATCCGTGTACTCGCCCATGCGCGGCAGCGGAATCACCACGTCTTCGTTGATCTTGAAGGCGTTGGTGTGGCGCGCGATGGCGGCGGTACGCGAGCGGTCGAGCCAGAACTTCTTGCGGGCCTCGGCCGACACGGCGACGAAGCCTTCGCCGCTCTTGCCGTTGGCCATGCGGATGACTTCCGAGGTCGCCTGTGCGACCGCGTTGTCGTCGTCGCCGACGATATCGCCAATCAGCACCATCTTCGGAAACGCGTTGCGCTTCGACTTCGTGGCGTAGCCCACGGCGCGCAGATAGCGCTCGTCCAGATGCTCGAGGCCGGCGAGAATCGCGCCGCCCGCGGCCGTCTGCGCGAACATGTAGTCCTTGATCTCGACGATGCTCGGAATCGCTTCCTTCGCCTGGCCGAAGAATTCCAGACAGACCGTACGCGTATGCGCAGGCATCTTGTGCAGAATCCAGCGCGCGCTGGTGATCAGCCCGTCGCAGCCTTCCTTCTGGATGCCGGGAAGCCCCGCGAGGAACTTGTCCGTGACGTCCTTGCCAAGCCCTTCCTTGCGAAAGCGCTTGCCCTCGATCTCCAGCATTTCCGTCTTGAGCAGCACGGCGCCCGGCGCATGATTGCCGTCGAACCATTTCAGTTCGAAGCGTGCGACGGGAATGTCGTGAATCTTGCCGAGGTTGTGATCGTGGCGGGTGACTTCGAGCCAGTTGCCTTGCGGGTCGACCATGCGCCACCACGCCAGGTTATCGAGCGCGGTGCCCCACAGCACGGCCTTCTTGCCGCCGGCGTTCATTGCCACGTTGCCGCCGATGCACGAGGCGTCGATCGAGGTCGGATCGACCGCGAACACCAGACCGGCGCGCTCGGCGGCTTCCGCGACACGGCGCGTCACCACGCCGGCGCCCGAGAAAATCGTCGGCACGGGCGTGTCGACGCCCGGCAGGTTCGAGTATTCGACCTCGTCGAGCTGCTCCAGCTTTTCCGTATTAATCACGGCCGAGAACGGCGTGAGCGGAATGGCGCCGCCCGTGTAGCCGGTGCCGCCTCCGCGCGGAATGACCGTGAGCCCCAGTTCGAAGCAGCCCTTCACCAGCGCCGCCATTTCGGCTTCGGTATCCGGCGTGAGTACCACGAACGGGTATTCCACGCGCCAGTCGGTGGCGTCCGTCACGTGCGAGACGCGCGACAGGCCGTCGAACTTGATGTTGTCGTGGGCGGTGGTGCGCCCGAGCACCTTCTTCGCGCGGCGGCGCAGCTCGGCCATCTTGCCGAACTCGGCGGCGAAGTCTGCCACGGCGCGGCGAGCGGCCACTTCCAGTTGCTCCACGCGGCTGGCGCGATCGCGGCCATTCGCGTCAGCGTGTTCGGCCACATCGGCGCGACGACGCTTGTCGATCTCGTTCAGACGGTGCTCGAGGGCGTCGATCAACAGCTTGCGACGCTTCGGATTGTCGAGCAGGTCGTCTTGGAGGTAGGGGTTGCGGCGAACCACCCAGATATCGCCGAGCACTTCATACAGCATGCGGGCCGAGCGGCCGGTGCGGCGCTCTGCGCGGAGTTCGTCGAGAATGTCCCAGGCGTCGGCGCCCAGCAGACGAATGACGATTTCGCGATCCGAAAACGACGTGTAGTTATAGGGAATCTCGCGCAGTCGCGGGGGGTTTGCGGCTACGGCATGCTTCGCGTCGTGCGGCTCGAAGGCGGGCAAGGGTGCGTTCATCTTGTCGGGCTCGTCAATGCGGCGGTGCATCCGCCGTCGGCGTTCGTCTCGCGGGACGCGCCGAAAGTCAAAATCAGGTATGCGCTAGAGATGCCGGCGGCAGACGCGACGGGTGCGCGTGCGCCGGCAACAGACGATCTGCGGTCAGCGAGATCGACGACTGCCGTGCGAAGACGTCGATGACGAATCGTGTTGGTTCATCGAGCAGAAGCACAGAGGGGTGAGGCAGTTGTTGCGCATGCCCAGATCTTTCTTCCGGCTTGGGAAAGTGTTGGTAGGGGAATGTAGGCCGAATTGTACTTCATTGCACCGCAACACGTCGGCACCGCGCCGAATTCCCCGAATTCCCCCTTACGGCGCGCGATTGCCCTCCACCTTCGCGCCCGGGCCGGTTCATCGCCGCATTGAGGACACATTCACGAACGTCGGTCGCCCGAGTCGCCCATGACATTTGCACCACCGCCAGGCAGCGCTGTATCCGTTTATATACAACGACTTGCAACACAGTCGTGGGCTGAAATTTCTGCGGAATGGGAGTATGTTTGGCCGATCCCCCCATTCATCCGCCCGTCAAGAGGTGACATCATGGTTTCGTTTCAACTGAACGGCCGGCCTGTGCAGGTCGACGTCGATCCTTCCACGCCCCTGCTCTGGACCTTGCGCGACGCGCTCAACATGACCGGCACCAAGTTCGGTTGTGGCATGGCGCTGTGCGGCGCGTGCACCGTACATCTGGATGGCGCGCCCACGCGAAGCTGCGTCACCCCGATCTCCGCGGTCGAGGGCAAGAAAGTCACCACCATCGAAAACGTTGGCGCAGACCCCGTCGGACGTGCGGTACAGGACGCCTGGGTCAAGCACGACGTGCCCCAGTGCGGCTACTGCCAAAGCGGCCAGATCATGTCTGCCGCCGCGTTGCTGCGCGAGAACAAGCAGCCCAACGACGAGCAGATCGACGCGGCCATGGCGGGCAACATCTGCCGCTGCGGCACCTACGCCCGCATTCGGGCGGCGATCAAGGACGCTGCGGCGTCGCTGGCTTGAGGCGAGGAGACAACCCCATGCGTGAACTTCGTTTCTCTGAACGTCCCGGCGTGGCCGTGGGCGACCTCACCGGCCTGACGCGCCGCGCGTTTCTCAAGACCTCGGCGATTGCGGCGGGCGGCCTGATGCTCGAGATGTCGTTGCCCGGCGCGATGCGCTCGGCCAGCGCGCAGGGCGCGGCGGCCACACCGGTCGTGCCATCGGCGTTCGTGCACATCGCGCCGGACGACACCGTGACCATCCAGGTCAACCGTCTCGATTTCGGACAGGGCGTCCAGACCGCGCTGCCGATGCTCGTCGCGGAAGAGCTCGATTGCGACTGGGCAAAGGTGCGCAGCGAGTTGGCGCCGGCGGCTGACGTCTACAAAGACCCGCTGTTCGGCATTCAGATGACGGGCGGGTCCGGTTCCGTCGCTCACTCGTGGCTTCAGTACCGGCGTATTGGCGCATCGGCACGCGCCATGCTCATCGCCGCGGCCGCACAGCAGTGGAAAGTGCCGGCGGCGCAGTTGCGCACCGAGAACGGTGTTGTGCTGGGGCCGAACGGCCAGCGCGCGACCTACGGCAGCCTTGCGGCACGGGCGCAGGCGTTGCCGGTCCCGGCCGATGTCGCGCTCAAGGATCCGTCGGCGTTCCGTTTGCTGGGCAAGCCGACGGGCCGGCTCGATGCGCGCGCCAAGTCGACGGGCGTGCCGATGTACGGCATGGACTTCAAGCTGCCGAATCTGAAAGTGGCGGTCGTGGCGCGCCCGCCGGTGTTTGGCGCGAAGGTCAAGAGCTTCGACGCCAAGGCCGCGCGCGCCATCAAAGGCGTGCGCGACGTGCTCGAGATTCCTGACGACCGGGGCGGCACCGCCGTGGCCGTGATCGCAGACGGCTACTGGCAGGCCAAGACGGGCCGCGACGCCCTGAACGCCACGTGGGACACCACTGGCGTGGAGCATGTCGACACGACAGCGCAGTTGGCCAAATTCAAGGAGTTGGCGAAGACACCGGGCACAGTGGCCATCGACGGCGACATCTCCAAACTCAAGGGCGCGCCCAAAACGCTCGTTGCCGAGTACAGCTTCCCGTATCTGGCGCATGCCCCCATGGAGCCGCTGAACTGCACCGTGCAGCTCACGGACAAGGGGGCGGAAGTGTGGACGGGTACGCAGTTCCAGACCGTCGATCAGGCGGCCATGGCGCGCACGCTCGACCTGAAGCCGGAGCAGGTCAAGCTGCACACGTTGATGGCGGGTGGCGGCTTTGGCCGTCGTGCGGTGCCGACGTCGGACTATGGAGTCGAGGCGGCGCAGGTCGCGAAAGCGTGGCGTCGTGCGGGACATCGTGAGCCGGTCAAAGTGATCTGGAGCCGGGAGGACGACATTCACGGCGGGTACTACCGTCCGATGTACGTCCATCGCGCCGAGATCGGACTCGATGCCAAGGGCAACATCCTCGCGTGGAATCACACCATCGTTGGCCAATCGATTTTGCAGGGCACGCCGTTCGAGAAGATGATGGTCAAGAACGGCATCGACGGCACGAGTGTGGAGGGGGTATCGGGCACCCCGTACGCGGTGCCGTTGCGTCTGACGTTGCACAGTCCGCAGGTCAACGTTCCGGTCTTGTGGTGGCGTTCCGTGGGCAACACCCACACGGCGTTCGTCATGGAGACGTTGGTGGATGAGTTGGCGAAGAATGCGGGTCAGGATCCGGTGGCGTATCGGTACGCGTTGATGGGTGACAAGCATCCGCGCCATCGGCAGGCGTTGGCATTGGCGGTTGAGCGTTCGGGTTACGGAAAGACTCAATTGCCGCAAGGCCAGGCGTGGGGCGTAGCGGTGCATGAATCGTTCGATTCCGTGGTGGCCTACGTGGTGGTGGCGGAGATGCGTAACGGATCGCCGCATCTGGTGAGTGCGACGGCGGGGGTGCATTGCAATTTCGCGGTCAATCCGTTGACGGTGGCGGCGCAGGTGGAGGGTGCGGCGTTGATGGGATTGGGGACGACGTTACCGGGTGCGGCGATCACGTTAAAGGATGGGCAAGTGGAGCAGAGCAACTTCCATCAGTACACGGTGGCGCGCTTGACGGATATGCCGGCGATCAGTGTGCATGTGGTGAGTTCGGGCGATGCGCCGACGGGCATGGGTGAGCCGGGCTTGCCGCCGTTGGCTCCGGCGTACGCCAACGCCATCTTTGCGTTGACGGGCAAGCGGCTCAGAGCGTTGCCGTTCGAAACCGCGCAGGCATAAAGAGGGAACGAGCGGCAAAGCAGAGAAAAAGGGGCCCTGAGAAAGCACGATGAGAAGCGGGACCGGGGCTCCTTTCTGCAGCGAGTTGGGTTTATGTCTGAGAGGCGGAAAGGGGCCCCGGTCCCGCTCCCCGGACTTCGGTCAGAACTCCGGGCGGGAGGCAGGCAGGGAGCATGAAAGGCCCCTACCCGATCAGCAAGTGCTTGAAAGGCGCGAAGATGCCTTCCCAGAACGACTCGGGCACGCGCAGCATGAGGTAGGTGATGGCGATATACCGAAGTGTCTTCCCGACGGCGATATAGAACAGGCAGGCGCGCCAGGAGAGTCGGAGCCAACCGGCGAGGGTGCAGAACGGATCGCCGACCACGGGAAGCCAGGACAGCAGGAGTAGCGGCGGACCGAAGCGGCGCATCCAGCGGTGATAGCGTTCATTCATTGGCGCTTTGCCGTCGGCACGATCGGCAAGCTTACCCCTGCCCCCCTCGCCCACGACCGTCACAGTCGCGCCACCGGCACGCGCATGGGCACGCCGGCGAGCCTTGAGACGCACGAAGCCGCGTCGCGCGGCGAAGCCCATCCACCAGTCGAGCATGCCGCCAGCGGTATTGCCTATGCTTGCCACGACGATGGCGGGCCAGAACATGTGCGGATTGAGGGCCACGTAGCCGAACAGCGCGGGCTCCGAGCCCATCGGCAATAACGTGGCGGACAGAAACGACACCAGAAAAATGGCCGGCAGACCGATGCCGGGCAGCGCCAGCGCGCCCAGCAGCCAGGTGATGAACGACTCCATGCAACTCCGCAGAAAATCAGAACAAAACGAAAATAAGGCGAATCCCGCCAACCAGAACCGACCGGACGGTCGGCCTATCCCTCATGCGCGCCAGCACGCGTTGTTTGGCAGAAACAAAAAGTCTGGCGCATAATGCGTGACCATGACCCGACCCTCGACGCCGCCCGTGGCCATTCTACTGGCAGGCGGACTCGGTACCCGCTTCGATGCGGCTGGGCGCCGGAACAAGCTGCTCGCGCCGCTGCCCGGAGATCCCCTGAACCGACCCGTTGCCCTCGCCAGCGCCCATGCGCTGCTGGCGGTGTTGCCGCGCGTCATTGCGGTGGTGCGTCCGGATTCGGCCGAGCTGGAGAACGTGTTGTTGCAGGCGGGTTGCGAAGTCGTGATGAGCCATGCCACCAAGCGCGGCATGGGGGCGACGCTCGCAGCCGGCATCCAGTCCGGGGTCAACGAAGCCCCGCCCCCCGGGCTTGAGCATCTCGACGGCTGGCTCGTTGCGCTGGCCGACATGCCTTACATCCAGCCTCATACCATCCGCGCGATCACCAGCGGGCTCACGTCGCCCGAAGCCGTCGTCGCGCCGAGTTATCAGGGACAACGCGGTCATCCCGTCGCGTTCGGCTCCGCCTTTACCTCGCGTCTGGCCGCCCTCGATGGCGATGCCGGCGCGCGCGACCTGCTGATTAGCGAGCACATTACGATCGTCGATGTCGACGACACCGGAATCGTGCGCGACATCGACACCCCAGACGACCTTCGCTAGGGCGCGCACTCCCCCTTTCCCGTTTTTTCCCGAGAGACAAGCGCGACCGCCCCGGCGGACGTGCTGGTCTATCATTGTCCCTTTGTTCCTCGATGTGCCTAACCTGAAGAAGCCTTAAATCATGTCCGACGCAGCTCCCGATTATCTGAAGAAGATCCTGACCGCAAAAGTCTACGACGTCGCCAAAGAAAGCGAACTCGAATTGGCACGCACGCTTTCCATGCGTCTGCACAATCGAATTTATCTCAAGCGCGAAGACAACCAGACGGTGTTCTCCTTCAAGATTCGGGGCGCGTACAACAAGATGGCCAACCTGAGCGAAGCCGAGCGCGAGCGCGGCGTGCTCACCGCGTCGGCCGGCAACCACGCGCAAGGCGTCGCGTATTCGGCGGCACGTCTGGGCTGCAAGGCCGTCATCGTCATGCCCGTCACCACGCCACAGGTGAAAATCGACGCCGTCAGAACCCACGGCGGACGCGCCGTCGAAGTCGTGCTCGCCGGGGACTCGTACAGCGATGCCTACGCCCACGCCATGACATTGCAGGAAGAACGCGGCCTCACCTTCGTGCCGCCGTTCGACGATCCCGACGTCATTGCCGGCCAGGGCACCATCGCCATGGAAGTGCTGCGCCAGCATCAGGGGCCGCTGCATGCCATCTTCGTGCCTATCGGCGGTGGCGGTCTGGCCGCCGGTGTCGCCGCGTACGTCAAGGCCGTGCGCCCCGAGATCAAGGTCATCGGTGTGCAGTCGGTCGACTCCGATGCCATGGCGCAATCGATCCATGCCGGTGAGCGCGTGCACCTCCATGACGTTGGCCTCTTTGCCGACGGCACAGCCGTGAAATACGTTGGCGCCGAAACCTTCCGCCTGTGCGAGGCGCACCTCGACGAAGTCGTGCGCGTGGACACCGATCAGTTGTGTGCCGCCATCAAAGACGTCTTCCAGGACACCCGCAGCGTGCTCGAGCCGTCGGGCGCGTTGTCCGTGGCGGGGGCCAAGCTCTACAGCGAGCGCGAGAAGCTCAAAGGCGAAACGCTCGTTGCGATCACGTCCGGCGCCAACATGAACTTCGACCGCCTGCGCTTCGTGGCCGAGCGCGCCGAAGTCGGTGAAGCGCGCGAAGCCGTGTTCGCCGTCACCATTCCCGAGGCGCGCGGTAGCTTCAAGCGCTTCACCGAAGTGGTGGGCAGCCGCAATGTGACCGAGTTCAATTACCGAATTAGCGAAGCGTCCAGCGCCCACATCTTCGTGGGTATCCAGATGCATAACCGCGACGAAGGCGAGCGCATCAAGGCGGGCTTCGAGCGTCATGGCTTCCCCACGCTCGATCTGTCCAACGACGAACTGTCCAAACAGCACATCCGCTATATGGTCGGAGGCCGCTCGGCACTCGCGAGCAACGAAGTGCTGTTCCGCTTCGAGTTCCCCGAGCGCCCGGGCGCGCTGATGAAATTCCTCTCGGCCATGAGCCCGAACTGGAACATCAGCCTGTTCCATTACCGGAATCAGGGCGCGGACTACAGCAACATCCTCGTGGGCATGCAGGTGCCGGACAACGAGAAGGCCGCGTTCCGCGACTTCCTCGCCACGCTCGGCTATCCTTACTGGGACGAAAGCGACAACCCGGTCTACAAGCTGTTCCTGGCGTAAGCCGGAACCGCTCGGACACCCCCTCCACCACACACGACAGGACTCTGCCGCCACCATGCCGATCTCGCTCGAGAACAAACTCGTTGTCGCGATATCCTCGCGTGCGCTGTTCGACTTCGAAGAAGAGAACCGCGTGTACGAGACCGGCGTGGCGCACGGCGACGACCAGTCGTACATGCGCTATCAGTTGGAGCGTCTCGACGTGCCCGCGCGCGTCGGCGTCGCGTTTCCGCTCGTGAAGAAGCTGCTCGCCTTCAATGAGGCAAGCGAGGGCGACGCAGACAAGCATCGCGTCGAAGTCGTCGTGCTCTCGCGCAACGATCCCGTGAGCGGCATGCGCGTGTTTCGCTCGGCGCGTCAGGTCGATCTCAAGATCGAGCGTGGCGTGTTCACGCGCGGGCGCGATCCGTTCGGCTACCTCAACGCGCTGGGCGCCCACCTGTTCCTCTCGGCCAACGAGCGCGACGTGCGCGGTGCACTGGCCGCGGGCTTTCCCGCAGCGCGCGTGTATCCCGACTCGGCCAAGAAAGCGGAGCTGCACCCTGACGAAATCCGCATCGCCTTCGATGGCGACGCGGTGCTCTTCTCCGATGAAGCCGAACGGATCTTCCAGCGCAACGGCCTCGACGCGTTCCAGCAGCACGAAACCGAACGCGCCGCGACACCGCTGCCACCGGGTCCGTTCAAACCGCTGTTGCTGGCACTGCACCGCTTGCAAACGCTCGCGGGACACGAGGTGCCGGTCAGAATCCGTACGGCGCTGGTGACAGCGCGCTCGGCCCCGGCGCACGAGCGCGCCATTCGCACGCTGATGGATTGGAAAATCGACATCGATGAGGCGATGTTCCTGGGCGGGCTGGACAAAGGCACTTTCCTGCGTGAGTTCGAGCCCGATTTCTTCTTCGACGATCAGACACGCCACTGCGAGTCGGCCGCGCGGGTCAGCCCGACCGGACACGTCATCAGTGGCATTGCAAATCATGACAACGCCTGACCAATCTCCGCTGGGCAAAGAAGTTGCCTACACCGAGCAATACGCGCCGTCCCTGCTCTTCCCGATCGCACGTGCCCCGGCGCGCGCAGCCATCGGCGTGCCCGATGCCCTGCCGTTCTTCGGCGCGGACATCTGGAACGGCTACGAACTCTCGTGGCTAAACGAAAAGGGCAAGCCGCAGATCGCGCTGCTCACCGCCATCGTGCCGGCCGACTCGCCGAACATCATCGAGTCGAAGTCGTTCAAGCTGTATCTCGGCTCGTTCGCCCAGACCAAGCTGGCCAACGTCGACGCCGTACGTGCACTGATTCAGCAGGATCTGTCCGAAGCGGCGGGCGCCGCAGTACAAGTACGCCTCATCGAACCGGCGGCTTTCGGCAAGCTCGAACTCGATGAGCTCGAAGGCTTGCTCGTCGACCGTCTCGACATTGAAACCGACATCTACGCGCCCGATGCAACGCTGCTCAAGGCCGCGCAGGGCGAGCCGCATGTGGACGAGACACTCGTCTCGAACCTGCTCAAGTCCAATTGCCCGGTGACGGGACAACCCGACTGGGGCAGCTTGCAGATCCGCTATGTCGGGCCGCCGATCGATCAGGAAGGTCTGCTCAAGTACGTGATTTCGTACCGCCGTCATACCGGCTTTCACGAGCAATGCGTGGAAGGCATCTTCATGGACATCCTGCGCCAGTGCAAACCGAGCCAGTTGGCCGTGTATGCCCGCTATACGCGACGCGGCGGACTCGACATCAACCCGTTTCGCACCAACTTCACGCTGCCGATGCCGGACAACGCACGCACGGCGCGTCAGTGAGGCTGCCTGAACGTGACATGAACGTGACATGAACGCGATCTGAAAAAAATGGCGACGGGTTGATGAGCCCCGTCGCCATACCACCATCTCATCCAAGGAGTGCTTGCGTAGCGGTCAACTCATATAAGCGACCCTCGCCATCATCCTGCGCGCGGCATTTCCCACGTTCGCATACTTCGGCTGACCGGCGCATCGATGCAGCGTCTCCTTCATGGCGCGGTACGCCGCTTCGAAGTGCTGTAGCTCGATCAGGCACTCGCCAACACGGTACATCGGACCGGGCGACTCCTCGTCCATCAGCGCCGCCGCCATGAATAGCGGCAGCGCCACCTTGGGCTCACCGTGCCGTTGCACCGAGAGGGCCAGCGCCACCGCGTAGTCCGCTTCCAGCGGACACGCCGACAGCAGAGGCGCGAAACACTCAATGGCCTGCGCATAGTCGCCACGCTCGAACGCGCCGTAGCCGCAACGATACGCCGCGTCGCATTGCACCGCGTCCCACGCGCCGGGGCATGGCATCCCCATCGCCTCGCGTTGCTTTTCGGCGTCGCGCACTGCGGCCAGCGCCATGTCGATCTCATTGGCGATGTCCTGTGAGGACGGCATCTTGTCTTGGGGAATCTCAAGCAGGCTCACGCCGAAAGCCCTCCGTATTAGCGGTCCCGAAAGCGGTCTCGAAGCGAGCACGCACGCTCAATGCACTCATTTCCTGCGCTGCGTCGCGACGCTTTCGCCGCGCCAGACACACTTGCGTGAGACCGAACGTCACCGCCACCGACGACACGAATCCCATGCCCGCGCCGAAGCCGTATCCCACCCATCGGCGGTTGTGCGCATCGATCGACGTGTCGGGCAGCGCATCGGCGTCGAGACAGATGTACGCGGCGCTCGCGAGTCCCACCAGTCCCAGAATCGTGCTCGCCAGCCCCAGCAGCGCCGAGCCGCACCCCGCGTTGGATAGACGGCTCATCGTACAGGACCGCAAACGCACGTCGTCAGGCGTTGACGGAAAATCGATGTCGACCTGCAACGCATCGGCAGACTCGACGCCTCCATGATTCTGCGGTTGCAGACCCGCTCCCGAAATTGGCCCTTGTCTCACGATAGATCTCCTTTTTGGTTGGGAGATACAAGACTGCGCGTACCCGGTTTCGTCGGCCATCGAAGTCACACCGCAGACTTTGCGAAACGGCAACCTAAGTGTCCGTCAATGTGAAAGCGTGGTGTGAAAACGAAAACGGCCGACGCAATCGTCGGCCGTTTTCACTGTTTCGCTGCTTCGCATTGTCGTCACATGACGGCGAGCGTACCGGACGCCCCACCGCAAGCAACGTTCACATCCTCACGCCGCAGGCTTTTTGTACGCCACGCAATCCACTTCCACCTTGCAGTCGATCACCATGCTCGACACCACGCAGGCGCGCGCGGGCGGATGTTCGCCGAAGTATTCCTTGAATACCTTGTTGAACGACGCGAAGTCGCGCGGATCGTCCAGCCACACACCGCAGCGCATGACGTGCTCGGGGCCGTAACCCGCTTCCGCGAGAATGGCCAGCATGTTCTGGATGGCCTGATGCGTCTGGGCCACGATGCCGCCATCGATCACTTCGCCGTCTTTCATCGGGGTCTGCCCCGAGACGAACAGGAAACCGTCGGCCTCGGTTGCGCGTGCGAAGGGCATGCGCTGGCCACCTGTGCCCTGCCCGCCTTCCACGCCATATCGCTTGATACTCATCATTGCTCCTTTCAACTCAACAGTTTCAATAACACTCACTCAAAGCACCGGCTGGGGCGAGCCACGACGCACGAAACGGCCCGCACGCGCATTCTGCGTGGGTGCCCGGTCCTGCCACGACAACACGCCGTTGACCCACACGGCGGCAATGCCATAGGCCGGCTGCATGGGATCGGTAAACGTGGCGGCATCGGCGACCGTGGCCGGATCGAACAACACCAGATCGGCCCAGTAGCCTTCGCGTACGAAACCGCGCTGCGTCAAACCGAAACGCTCTGCCGAGAGGCCCGTCATCTTGTGGACGGCCTCGGCCAGCGGAAACAACTGTTGCTCACGGCTGTAGCGGCCGAGCACGCGCGGGAATGCGCCCCACAGGCGCGGATGCGGCAACGGATCGTTCGGCAGCCCGTCGGAGCCGACGACGCTCGCCGGGTGGCGCAGAATGCGTCGCACGTCGTCCTCTTCCATGCAGTGATACACGGCGCCCGCCGGTTGCAGACGCTTCGCCGCTTCCATCAGGTCCACCCCCCACTCACCGGCAATCGTCGCGAGCAGCTTGCCGCCTTGCTCCGGGTGCGGTTGCGACCACGTCACGAGAATGTCGAAGTCGTCCGTCACTTGCTTGAGATCGAGCGTCGACGAACTCGCGGTGTACGGATAGCAGTCGCAGCCGACCGGCTGGAAGCGTTGCGCCTTGTCGAGCGCTTCGAGAATCTCGGCGCTGCGTCCCCAGTTATCGACGCCCGCGCACTTCAGATGCGAGATGACGACCGGCACGCGGGCATGACGGCCGATGCGAAAGGCTTCATCGAGCGCTTCGAGAATCTCGGCGAATTCGGTGCGCAGATGCGTCGCGTAGAGACCGCCCGCCTCGGCAAGCGGCTCGGCCAGCGCGAGGACTTCCTCGGTGGGCGCGGCATTCGCGTTCGCATAGGCGAGACCGGTGGACAACCCCAACGCGCCGTGCTCGAGCGCTTCGCGCAATTGCGCGCGCATGCCCTCGATTTCCGCGTCGGTCGCGGCACGGTCGAGCCGGTCCATATGGTTGTTGCGCAATGCGGTATGACCAATCAGCGCGGCCACGTTGATCGCCGGCTGCGCTTTCTCGAGCGCTTCGACATAGGCGGCGAAGGTCGGGTACCGGAACGCGTCGGCGTCGCCGAGCAGGTTCATCGGGTCGGGCGGATCGCCCTTGAGCGTGACCGGCGACGCGCTGATGCCGCAGTTGCCGACGACCACCGTCGTCACGCCCTGCGAGAGCTTCGGCGTCATTTCCGGCGCACGCACCACGTTCGTGTCGTCGTGGGTGTGCACGTCGATGAAGCCCGGGCTCAGCACATAGCCGTCGCCGGGCATGTGCTGCGACGCTTGCCAGCCAGACAGGGCACCGGCCGGCGCAATCGTGTGAATACGCCCGTCGTGCAGCGCGACGTCGAAATGCTCGTCGGACATCGGCACACCGGAGCCATCCACCAGACGAACGTGGGTGATGAGGGTGTCGACCGTGCGGTTCGCGAGGCAGTCAGTCATGTCAGTCTCCCAGAGGCTGGCGATCGCCGCCGCCCCGATGCGTGTCGAGCACATACTTGATCCGCCGCAACAGCGCCTGACTCTGCGGCTTGACGAGCAACGCCAATTCCGTGGCCAGCACGTCCATCGCGAGCAGCATCGCGTAGCGCGACGACGACGGTTTGAAAATAAAGTCCGTTTCCAGCGCACGGATCGGCAGCACCTCGTCGGCCAACGCCGCGAGCGGCGAGGCGCTCGCCGTGATCGCCACGACCTGTGCGCCATACTCCCGCGCGATCTCGCAAACGGAGATCAGCTCGGGCGTGTGACCGCTCACCGAGAAGGCAAGCACGACGTCGTCGCGCCCCAGCGTGCCTGCGACCATGCGGGCCATCACGGCGTCCTGATAGGTCGCTATCGGCCGTCCCAGACGCACGAGGCGATAGCGCGCCTCGTCGGCCATGAGCGACGAGCCGCCGCCCATGCCGAAGGCGTACACCATGCGCGCCGACAGCAACCGCTGCGCCGCACGCCGCACCACGTCCGGCTTGATAAGGCCGCGATGCACCTGCAACGTGGTTTGAATGTCGTCGGCGATCCGGTCGATCGTCTCGCCCGAACCGTCCTGTGCGTTCGCCGCATTCGCACCATAAAAGCGCTGACCGACAACCGCGGCTTGCGCCAGACGCAGCTTGAGATCGCGCACGTCGCGGCAGCCCATTGCCTTGGCGAAGCGCGTCACGCTCGCCTCGCTCACCCCGGCGCGCTCAGCCAGCACATTGATCGATGCCGCCGCCGCGCCCGCCACGTCTTCCAGCACGACCTGCGCGACTTTGCGCTCCGCCTGACTCAGGGCGTCGCTGCGCTCGGCAACACGCGTGACGATATCGAAGGTTTCCGCCATGTCTCGGGTCTGTGCGGCACCCGCAGCGGGTTGCCGGGATGCACGTCTGAAAGGTTTTCCAAATTTTTGTTACTTTATAACAAAATTGTCAAATACCGGTAATTAAAAGCTATTATGTGAGCCATCCGGCGGTTGTCGGCGCGTCGTCACGTGGAGGATTCTCAATGAATGATACAAACTATCAGCATGGCATGATCGATACCCTCAACAAGGGTCTGGGTGAGTTGAATGCGCCGCTGGCGCCGTCCGACACGGCGGGTTTGGGCTGGAATTTGCTCAATGAAGACCTGAGCCTGCCGAGCGCCGTGCTCTATGAAGACAAGATTCGTCACAACCTCGCGTGGATGCAGCGCTTTGTGCAGGAGTACGGCGTGAAGCTCGCTCCGCACGGCAAGACGACGATGGCACCGAAGCTGTTCCGTCGTCAGCTCGACGGGGGCGCGTGGGGCATTACGCTCGCCACGGCGCAGCAGACCCACGCGGCGTATCACCATGGCGTGCGGCGCATCCTCATGGCGAACCAGCTCGTGGGCAAGCGCAACATGGCGCTGATCGCCGATCTGCTCAAGGATCCCGATTTCGAGTTCTTCTGTCTGGTGGATTCCGCCGCAGCGGTGGCACATCTGGGCGATTTCTTCCGCGCGCGCGGCCAGTCGGTTCAGGTGCTCATCGAACTCGGCGTGACGGGCGGACGTACCGGCGTGCGCGACACCGCGCAGCAGCAGGCCGTGCTCGACGCGCTCACGCAGTATCACGACGCCGTCAAACTGGCGGGCGTGGAAGTCTACGAGGGCGTGCTCAGCACCGAGGCTGACATTCGTGCGTTCCTGCAACGTGCGGTGAGCATCACGCGTGAGTTGGTTGCAGCCGGTCGCATCGAACGCAGCCCCGCCGTGCTCTCGGGCGCGGGTTCGGCGTGGTACGACGTGGTCGCAGACGAGTTTGCGCACAAGGACGTGGGCGCAGCACTCGACGTCGTCTTGCGTCCGGGCTGCTATCTCACGCACGACGTGGGTATCTACAAGGCGGCGCAGGCGCAGATCGCGACACGCAACCCGATCGCAAAGCAGATGCGCTCACAACTGCAACCGGCGCTGCAACTCTGGGCGTACGTGCAGTCGATTCCTGAACCGGAGCGCGCCATCATCGCACTCGGCAAGCGCGATGCGGCGTTCGATGCGGGCATGCCGGAACCGGCGCAGCAGTTCCGTCCGGGGGAGAGCCAGACCCCCAAGGCGACGCCGGCGCACTGGGAGATCACCGGCATGATGGACCAGCACGCGTACCTGCGCATCGCGCCGGGCGACGATGTGCGCGTTGGCGACATGATCGCGTTCGACATCTCGCATCCGTGCCTGACGTTCGACAAATGGCGTCATCTGCCGGTCGTCGACAGTGAGTACAACGTCGTGGAGATTGTGCAGACGTTCTTCTGATGGTGTGCCGGGTGTGCCGGGAGTACCGGGAATACCGGGAATACGAAGCGCACCGGCTTCGTTGCCATGAGAAAGCCGCCTGACAGGCGGCTTTTTTGCGCGCTGAAGGATCGTCGTGACGAGCGACTTACGACGGCCTTCGCGGCATGCGTTTGCGGGGTGAGGCGACCGGCTCGGGCGAGATCTGTCCGGCAGCGGCAGCAGCGGTTCGCCGCTTCGCGCTCATGCTCACGTGCGCATTCGACTTCGCCGCCGGATCTGACGCTTTCGCTCGCGTCGCTACCGTCTTGAACTGCGCCTCGAGATGAACGAGGGCACTTTCGAGCGTCGCGATCTCGGCGGGCGTCATGCCTTCAAGGGCATCGTCGAAAAAGGCTTGGCGGCGCGGCGTCGCCTCCTCGTACACGGTCATGCCTGCGGCGGTGAGCGTGACGTTCGTGAGACGGTTATCGTGCGGATCGGTCGCGCGAGACAACCAGCCAAGCGCTTCCATCGACTGCAACTGACGCGTGAGCGACGCCGGATCGAGCCGGCAGTGTTCCGCGAGAAACTTCTGCGAGCAGGTGCCGCGCTCGGCCAGCGCGAGAATGATTCGCCAGCGCGGCAGCGGGTGTCCGACCTGCGCGTCGAACGCGAGCATCATCGCCCGATACGTCAGGCTGAGTTGCTGGATGACATTACGTTTTAGCGGTGTGGGCATCGCGTCACTCCCCTGCCGGCACCCTCGGCTTCGCGCCGCGCGTCAGACGAATGAGCGGCACGCGCCGGACGAACCACAGACCGGCGAGCGCCGCCGCGAGCGACACCATCTGCCCACTGTGAATCGCGGCCACGAGCGACGTGCGCGCCGATTCGATGAACAACGCGCCGTTCTGCCCCACGTGGGCGAGCGTCGCCAGGAAGTCGCTTTGTGCCTGCGCATTGACGAGAATCTGCGGGTCGGAGAGTTGCGCCGTCCATTGGGTGGCGTCGCTGGCCGCGAGGGCGTCCGTCACACGTGCGGTATAGCTGTGATTCACGAGCGTGCCGACGATGGCCGTACCGAGCATGCCGCCGATCATGCGCAGCGATTGCATGAGGGCGGTGGCGATTCCGAGATGCGCGCGTCCGGCGACTTCCTGCGCGAAGACGGTGAGATTCGGCATCACGAAGCCGAGCCCCAGCCCGGCGAGCAGCATGTAAGTGGCGATCAGGCCATGGGGCGTGCCGCGGTGCGTGGTGATAACGCCGGCGCAAGCGAGCGCGAGCAGGAAGAAGCCACCGTAGAGCATCACGTTCGGGTTCGGCAAACGCGTGATGAGCCGGCCGTTCACGATGCTGCCCACGGTGATGCACACCACCATCGGCGTGATGAGCAAGCCGGTTTCGCGCGGGGAGAGTCCGAAGCCGCCCTGGAGCATCAACGGCGCGTAGAACAGCACACCGAACATGGCAAACCCCGCGAACACCGACAGCACGAACAGCGACGCCAGACTTTTGTCGCGGAACATCTCGAAGGGCAGAATCGGATGCGACGTGCGCTTCTCCCACCAATAGAGCGCATACGAGGAGACGGCCAACACTACGAGCAGCGTTATCACGCCACGCGAAAGGCCGTCGGCGGGCAGCCATTCGACGAGCATCTGCAAGCTGCCGAGCGCGGCGGTGATGAGCAGCGCACCGAGCCAGTCGAGGCTCGCCTTGCCGTGACCTTCCGCGCGCATATGCGGCAGGTGACGTCCGACGAACCAGAGACCGAGCAGACCGACGGGCAGATTGACGTAGAAGACCGAGCGCCAGCCATAGCCTTCGGTGAGAAAGCCGCCGAGCGAGGGGCCGATGGCGTTGGCGATGCCGAATGCGGAACTGAGCATGACCTGCCAGCGCAGGCGCACGTGCGAGTCGGGGAACAGTTCGGGAATGCAGGCGAACGCGGTACCGACGAGCATGCCGCCGCCGATACCTTGCAAGGCACGTGCGATGACGAGGAACAGCATGCTGTTGGCCGCACCACACAGCACGGACGCGGCGGTAAACACGACGATGGCGGCAACGACGAACGGTTTGCGACCGTAGAAGTCACCGAGCCGTCCGAAGATCGGCACGGTGATGACAGAGGTCAGGAGATACGACGTCGCGACCCAGGCGTAATACTCGAAGCCCTTCAATTCCGCGACGATGGTTGGCAAGGCGGTACCGACGACCGTCTGATCGAGCGCCACCATCATCGTGCAGAAACAAAGGCCGAGCATCGCCACGAGCGACTGTCGGAACGGCAATACCTGCCCCGCTGAATGCGGGGTACTGGGACTGGGAGCCATTTTTTGGACGGATCAATGTTTGATCAGTCAAAGATTCTAGCACGTTGATTGCGGACGGCTTCGATCAGAGGGATGGACCGCGGCATTAGAAAGGACTATCGAATTGCCCCGAGACGCGGTCATCAGTGCGTCGAACAAGCGTCTTGCACCGGCAAAAGCGCACCGCCCACGATGCAATTTCGATCACAACTTTCCCGCGCTAACCTTGCCATGCACCTTGCAACTTCGAAGCTCCAAAGTCGCTCAGGACTTGCGCAAGCGCCAAGCCTGCAAGTTGCACGTCACGGCCACATTGGCAATAAATCGACAGCGCCGGCACGCCATCCGCAAAGCGTTGTCACTCCGAGAGTTAGAAGTATTTGTTGTACCAGTACAACGAAACATGTGGGCATTCTTATAGGGATAGCTATACGCAATACGCAAGCGCTTTGCTTGACCTCATCGGTATCCCTATATTAGTATTCACGCTGAAAACTACGTACAAGCGGGTGCGAAAAACGTAGCGCCGCCTAGGAAACTAGGTCCCACCTGGAGTGGGAGTTTTGCAGAAATGCAGATAGAGAATCCCGCATGCGACGGCCACCGAAAGGTGGCCGTTGGTCTTTCTGCCTCCAGAGTTTGTGTACCTCTCACGCGCGAATCGGCTTCCCGTTGAGCACGTTGCGAAGCAACGTCGTAAGCGCAATTTTCTTCGCCTCACGTTGGCGTTTCGTCAAACCGCCATCAAGTACGTAAGCTGACTGCACCCGCAGCACGAGACGCTTGCGCACCTTGTCCTTCTCGACCTCGAAGAACACTGCATAGACAACAGTCTTTCCATCGTCAACGTGCTCGATTGTCATGAAGTTTTGCCGACGGTCGTCAGCCAAGGAGATTCGGCGCGCGTGCAGATTCGTCACGATGTCGCGAAGAAACTGTCGCGACAAGTCGTAGCGTCGCTCACACAAAACGCGCCGCTCCCTGTCGTCGACATAATACTCATCGTCAGGGATTTCCAGCGGCGGACGCTCGTCCCAGCGTAGACTCTTCGTGAAGCAATGGCAGGAAAAGAGGACGAGCACAGACACGTCGAGACCTTCCGCCACTTCCGTTTTAAAGACGAAAGGCCTGAGGTGACTTAAATCCCAAGTGACTCCCCGAAAGACGACCGTTCCGAACGGTTGCGCCATCTCTTGCGCCGGGCCTTCATCCCGCGTCTCAACCAACAGCATTGGCGTGTGTGCTTATTTGGACAGCCGGCCATTTTAATGCATCGGCATCCTACACGCATCGACTGCATGGATTGAGGCGAAGCGCGTGGCGCTCAAGGGATTCAAGGCATTCGCGAGCGAGGATGAACGGCGGCGCGCCGGAGATCATGATGACGCCGACGATGCGATCGCTCAGCTTTCTTCTTCGTCGATTATCGAAGCAGTATTGCAGGAAGCAGGGAAAGCAGAAGGCATCGTCCGGACATTGTGATCAGCCAGGACGATGCAGACACGATGGGAGCGTGTTGCCCTTAACGAGCTTAAACGACCGTGATGACAACGTTGATGTTGTCGCGCGTCGCCTTGGAGTACGGGCATGTCTGGTGAGCCGCCTCCGTGAGCGAACGAGCGACGTCCTTGTCCAGACCCGGAAGGCTGACCTGTAGGCGCGCCTGAAGGAAGTACTCGCCTGCCGTGTTGCCAAGGTCGACTTCGGCGTCGACTGCCGTGCCTGCGGGCAGCGCGATCTTCAGCTTGGTCGCCGCGAGGCCCATCGCCCCGATAAAGCATGCGGACCAGCCGGCGGCAAGCAACTGCTCCGGGTTCGTACCGGCGCCTTTGCTGCCCGGCACGGAGAGCGCAACATCCAGACGTCCATCGTCGCTACGGGCAGCCCCGTCGCGACCACCCGTCGTATGGGTCTTGCCGGTGTAAAGTACTTTTTCGATCTGTGCCATGGTGAACTCCTATCTGATATCGGTGAGGTTGGAACTTAGTTACGTGAGTACAGCGAAGCGATCTCGTCAGGCAGGACAAGCGAGACCGATCGCGGCGAGATTTCGCGAATGCCGTCGAGCGACCTGGCCGCCGATTTCTCGGTGGCGCTTGCGCCGACTTGCGCCAGATCCAGGCGGGTGTTGCTCAGGCCGAGCGCTGACTGACGGGTACCGACCGTATGACCTTGATGAAACTCCGCGTCATAGTGACTGTCGGCAAAAGCCGGCAAGGCAATCGCAGCCGTCGCTGCAATGAGTCCCACCGTTAAGAATTTCTTGCTCATGATTGAACCTCTGCTATCTGTGATGTGAAACCGTCGCGAGTCTGAATAACGGAAGACCTGCGATCTGCCCCTCCCAGGTGAGGAAGGGGCGTCCGTGAGAGGCGACTCAGCGACTGCCGCGGTAGACGGAGCTCTGAAGCAGGTTCAGTTGCCCGTCTTGCTGTGCCCGAATCAGTTCTTGCTGAACCTGTTCCCGGCTTCGGCTAAGGTCTTTGCCCACCGGCGCCGTCGTTTGAGCGTGAGCGAATCCAGCAGCAACGCTGCCTGCGAAAGCCAATAAGATCATTGCGTGTTTCATATAAAACTCCTGAGAAGCTATGTAGATAAAGATAAGTTTTGGTGTGACTGAATTAGACCGCCCGGAGGTATCCGGCTTGTGTCTACTCACCGTGAATTTGCAATTCCCTGTATCGCAGCGGATCACGGATACATTGCGATACATCTCAGCGATCTCCCCAGCCACACGGGAAAGCCGCTACTTCAGACACTCGTGCGTACTGCTAGCCCCTCTCCGACTCACGAGGAGCGTTAGGTTGATCGGAAACCTGCGCAAGACTTGTCTTGAAGCCCTTCACGCCACCGCCAAGGTCGCTGCCGATATTGCGCAAACGCTTCGTACCGAAGATGAGTGCGACGATCAGCAAGACGATCAGCCAATGAGAAATACTCAGCGAACCCATCATTTACGGTCTCCCGGCGGTGTCTCGTATGTCGTTTTCAGCGCAGCGATCGGAACGCAGCGCGAATTTCCGCGCTGAAGAGTTCCGGCTGCTCCCACGCGGCGAAGTGACCGCCCTTGTCGACTTCATTGAAATAGATGAGCTTGTGATAGCTGCGCTCAGCCCAACTCTTCGGAGCACGATAGATTTCTCCCGGAAACACGGTGATCGCCGCAGGCAGCGAGATGTCCACCGCGTTGAAGTTGTTCGCGTTGTTTTCCCAGTAGAGCTGGGCCGATGAAGTCGCACTGTTGGTGAACCAGTAGAGCGAAATGTCGTCGAGCATTTCGTCTCGGGTCAGCACTCGCTCGGGCTCGCCACCGCTATGCGTCCATGACGCGAATTTGTCGTACATCCACGCGGCCTGGCCAGCGGGAGAATCGGCAAGTCCATAACCCACGGTTTGCGGGCGGGTCACCATCATGGCCGAGTAGCCACAGTCCTTCGTGTAGAAATTGGCTAGCGAGTCGAAAGCGGCCTTCTCTTTCGCAGACAAGCCAGCCGGCGCGGGGTCGCCGTTGTTGAGGGCCTTCGCCACATCAGGCGGCACGGTCGCAGGCATGTTGACGTGGATGCCGATGAGTCCCGGGGGCGCCTGGCGCGCCATGACGTCCGAGATCACCGAGCCCCAGTCGCCGCCTTGCGATACGTAGCGCGTGTATCCCAGTCGCGCCATCAGCACAGCCCATGCGCGAGCGATTCGCTCCGGGTTCCAGCCAGCGCCTTGCGGCTTGCCCGAGAAGCCATAGCCGGGCATGGAGGGCAGCACGAGATGGAAAGCATCCTCTGCACGGCCGCCGTACGCCGTAGGATCGGTGAGCGGCCCGATGACCTTCAGCAGTTCCATGATCGACCCCGGCCAACCGTGGGTCATGATCAGCGGCAAAGCATGCGGGTGACGCGATCGAATATGGGCAAACTGAATATCCAGACCGTCGATGCGTGTCACGAATTGCGGAATGGCATTGAGTCTGTCCTCTACCTTGCGCCAGCTATAACCGGCACCCCAGTAGCTCACGAGTGACTTGATCTTCGCCAGACGCACGCCCTGCGACTGATCGAGGACTGTCTCCCTCTCGGGCCAGCGAGTCGCTGCGATACGGCGACGCAGATCCGTAATCGCCGCTTCCGGCACATGAATTCGGAAAGGACGGATCAAACTGTCTTCGCTTGCCGCGAACAGGCCACCGGGCCTGACACCAATCGCGGCCGCTGCCACCGCACCCACTGCCGTCCCGAGAAAACTGCGACGGGACGATGATTGCGAAATCTCGGACATCTTTAAATTCCCCTTGACTCTGAATCTTCAATTAAACCGGATAAATCAAAAATAAAATTCTGACAAAAACCTCGAATGCATCAGCAAAAATTAAGCGAAAAGTCGATCAAATAACCCAACAACATCGAGATCAGCTTCCCAACAAACACGCTTTCCACTTCGGTTACGTAAAGATAGTTTTAACAAGCCTCGATCACCAGCCTACAAAGGGATCGCAACGTGCGACAGGCGGATGTACCTTCTAATATCTCCGTATTAGATTGATAGCTCTTGGTTGCAGTTAATCGGTGCCGGCCACCTTATGCGAGACTCGCGCGGCGGCGTCGCCTGCACAATGAGGCGAGCCCTGAAGCCAGCGGCAAACGTGAAAACGGAAGAAAAGGAGTGGCGTCGAAAAAATCAAAGATGCACAAAAAACACGTGCAAATAATGATTAGGTTTCGAGACGTATCCACAAGGCAATGCCACCCGATAGCGGCCTAAAAAATCAGGCAATGGCGCCAACAGAAAGCAATGGAATTGAAGTGAAAATGTGACGGGAACTGCGCAATTCATATGGAATTGCGCCGCCATTCTTTGCGAATGGCGTGATGCGATATTGAAATCATCCGCGCGATAGCAGCCGGATTCTCGCGACACGCACCTCTTATCAAACAAGAAGGATGTCCGTGATTGACTTCAAAGCGGGGAAAATCGCTGGGCGCGTCGACGTTATGACCGAACCGGAGCGTCGAAGCCGACGTCCGGCCAGGCAGAGGCGAACCCACGTGCGGGCTATGCTGTGCCCCAGATCCTAAGATGACGAGGCCAGCGTGCTGCCGTCAAGCAGGATAGCGGCGTCAGGCTCCGCTGCTATCGGCAATGAGAACCACACAATCGTGCCGTGCTCGCCGGCGGAGGTCACGCCCAGTTGCCCGCCATGCGCCTGAATGATCGATTGGCAGATTGCGAGCCCCATGCCCATGCCGTTCTGCTTTGTCGTGAAGAAGGGTTCGAATATCTTGTTCAGGCTGCCAGTATCCAGGCCTCTGCCGTTGTCCTCGACAAAGACTTCGATCGTCCCCAGGACGCTGCGACGGCATCTTATGCGCAGTACACGCTCGCGATCCGTGACCTCGCTCATCGCTTCCAACGCGTTCATGATGAGGTTCAGCGTCACTTGCTGAATTTGCACCCGGTCCCCAAAGGCCTCTCCCGCCCCCGCAGCCAGACCGTCATCGAGTTCGACAGAAACGTCATGCAGGTGGGCTCGCGCAAGCGCAAGGACTTCGGAAATGGCGGCGGGCAGATCAAACAGCGCCATGGTCGGCACGGACTTTTTCGCCATCTCGCGCAGCCCGTGGACCACCGATTTTGCGCGAGCGCTGTCGCTCACGATCTGCTCCAGCATCTGCCGGGATTCGTCGAGATCCGGCACCTCCCGATTGAGCCAACGCAGCGCAGCGCCGGCCGACGTTCCAATCGCGTTGATCGGCTGCGTCACCTCATGGACAATCGACGCCACCAGTTCCCCCATCGTAATGAGGCGCGCCGCTCGCTCGAAATCCGCCTGTGCGTGCCGCAGCGCTTCCTCCGCCGTTATCCGCTGTCGGTTCTCATTGAGCAACTCGTCATACAGACGTGCGTTATCCAGCGCAATCGCCGCCTGAGAGGCCAGCACTTCAAGCACCGAAGTCCGGGCGGGCACAAATGCGCCCGCGGCAAGATTGTTCTCCAGATACAGAATGCCGATCAGGCGCGACTGCTTGATGAGCGGCATACAGAATATGGAGCGAGGATGACGCGCCTGAAAACACGGGTCACGGCTGAAAGTATGGTCGAGCGACGCGTCATCGAGAACGATCGTGTGAAATGTGCGTGAGACGGTCTGGATCAGCGACAGCGGAAGGATCCCGGCGTCCACCGGACGCGCAAGCACGTCCACCTGAACCCCGCCATCCTGCACCACAGCGCTCGCGGCGACGCTCAGCCCCTGCGCCGTGTTGAGCAACAATGCACCGCTCTGTGCGCCAGACATGGCGAGCGCCGTCGCCATCAGCGTTTCCACCACGCGCTCGGGCATGATCTCACTCGACAGGGCGTTGGATGCCCGCACGACGGCAAGCGTATCGAGCTGCAATCGGGCGTCCGCCTGCGCGCCGACATCGGTGCCTGCATGTGACGTGCCCGGTTGGCGCTGCCCGAGCAGCAGCGGGTGCTTGTCGAGGGCAGCAACCTTCGCAAGCGCCCCCCAGATGGTGTAATTGGAGCGCGCCCCCCGCAGATACCCGCGTGCGATAGCCGTCAGGCCATTTTCCGCATAAAAGCTCGCGGCCATTTCGCTCGCGAGTGCGGCATCGTTCGAGAAACCCTGCTCCTGTGCATGGGCAATAGCCATGTCATAGGAAAGCCCGATCTGTATGGCATCGACGCCGCTCACGCGCCCCATCTCCGCCGTGACCAGTTCAGCGCGCCCGACGAAGTTTTCCGGACTGTGGATGGCCCAGTTCTTCAGTTTCCTGTGGTGATTGGATAACGCCAGCCTGTGCGCAGCGCGTTCAGCCACGCCACAATTTCGTAGCGCAGCCGCGTGCGCAAGGGCGGCATAGAAATGAAAGTCCGCCATCTCGACAAACGAACGCGACGACCACGAAATAGGCTCAGCGCGAACCTCGGCCTCCAACGCACCCGCAACATCGCCGAAGACCATGCACGCCTGCATTCGATGCACCCAGAAAGAGAACTCCGCGATAGTCCGATGGGAATTCTGGTCGGCATAGGCACTAAAGTCTTCGATCAGCGCCGTGTCCGTTCCTTGCACGTCTTGCTCGCCCCCGAGGCCGACAAGGGCATCGATAAGGGCAAGCTGGGCGCGAACGGCGTCGATCACTAGCCCGAAGCGCGCTGCGCTGGCGAAGTCGAGGGCACGAAGCGCCTCGCGCCGGACATCGGCGAGCGGCACCCCTGCGACAATCATGATGCTCGCCAAATTTCTGCGGCAATAGACGGCGAACGTCATATCGCCCGTCTTCATCGCCGCATCGAAGGCTTCACGTATGTAGTCGAGCCCGTCACGCAACCGTCCCGTCCAGGGAAGGACATACAAGCCGAACCCCATGTGAGTGCGCGCCTTGTAATTCTGCAGGCCCTTACGCTCGATCAGGTCTATCGCCAGCCGGGCAAATGCGTAGCCCAGCGCATAGTCGTTGAAGCGGATCCCCGACACCCAAATCACGGTCACATACGCGTAACAGCAAGAATCGCTATGGCCATGCTCAATGCTCTCGGTCGCCATTCTGAGCACCAGGAGGTCCATCAAATTGACGTCGACAAAAAGCGCCGGGGGAATCAGGTCGGCCAGCACATTGAGCGTGCCCTTGCGCAGGGGGTCGGTAAGGAGTGGCTGATCGAAGAGATCCGCCGGCGATCTGCCATTGAGCGCCAGCAGGAAACCGTCATAGGCTGCGCGTACGTCGTCGTCCGTCGGGCGCCACGGAATATCGATGCCGATACGCGCCAGGAAATCAAAACCGACCTGCATCGCCGTCTCGGGTTTATCGAGCGTGGTATAGAGCGCCGCTTGCACACGAGTGACCTCGGCCAGCAACACAAGATCAATATCGGCGCGCGCAAGCTGCGCCAGCCGAGTTTCGGCCGCATCGAGTAAGTTCGTCAGGAATTCGCATTCAGCGATCATGAACTCGACGCGATGGGCGAACCCATCGAGATCCTCATCGCCGTCTATGAGCTTGCTCGCCGTATGCAGATAGTTCAGCGCAGACCCATGCGCCGTCACATGCATGGCCTTCTGCGCGGCCGCCACATTGAGCTGCGCGAAGTGCCGTCGCTCGGCGCGTGAAACGATGACGGCTTCAGCAAGATTCGCCTGCCCCGCAGCGACAAACACGGCATCGTCGGCGGTATCGAGATGCAACGAATGCGATAGGGCCCTGGCGATGTCAAGGTGCATCGCCGCTCGCTGCGTGTCGCTCAAAGTGGCGTAGACCGCCTCCTGTATGCGGTCGTGCCAGAACGCGTAAGCGTCACCGTCCGCGCGAACGCAGTCGAGATCGACTGCATGACTGAGGGCGTCGTGAATCTCAACAGGCTCAAGCCCCGCGGCAATCGACAATCGAGCCATGGACGCGCGGGCACCGACGCAGGCCAGAATGCGCAGAACCGGCAGCGTGACGGCGGGTAAGGCCGTCAGCCGCTGAACGAGAAACTCGACAACGTTATCGGTGAAGTCGCGCGCCCTCAGCATTGCGAGATCCCAACGTGGTCCGAGGCCGTCCCAATCCGTGGCGACGAAACCACTGCGTTCGAGATTGCTGACGAACTGCTCCACAAAGAACGGGTTGCCGAGCGTCTTGGCCTGTAACAGATCGGCAAGTGCGTTGGCGTCAGTATCCGAACACCGGTACCGCTCACGAACAAAACGCGCCAGATCATTGATCTGAAGCGGTTCGAGTGCAATCGTAGTCAGACTGGCGGGATCGGCGAGCGCTTTCATCAACGACGGCAACTCAGTCCACTCGCCGGAACGATAAGCGCCAATCAGCAACAGCTCGCTGTTCGCCGCGCTATGCAAAAGCAGGCGGATGACTTCGAGCGTCTCCCCATCGGTCCATTGCAGGTCATCAAAAAAGAGGACGACAGGACGCCCCCGCCGGCAGTAAGCGCCGATAAAGTCAACGGCGGCGTTGAGCAACGCCTCTCGCTCCTTTCTCGGGTTCAGCTCCGGCGCAACGACCTCTCCGAGCAGGGTGCGCAAATCCGGCATGAGTTTGCACAACACCGAACCGGAACCTTCGAGCGCACTCTTGAGCACATCGCGCCACGCACGGAAGTCATCTTCATTCGCCCCAAGCACCGGCCGGAGAAGTCCTTGCAAAACTTCGGTCAAGGCAGAGAACGGCACATGCTGGTTGACCCGCTCACTTTTGTTTCCGGCAAATATCGTTTGCCCGGACAATGCCGTGTCGCGAAAAACTTGTATTAATGAAGTCTTTCCAATGCCGGATGGCCCTGAGACGAGCACCAACTGTGCCGCCTTGTTTGCCTGGACACGACCCAGCACGCCCTCGAGTGCCGCCAAATGCGCGCGCTGACCGTAGTGCCTGCGGCCTGACCGGTCTTCTCGGGACGGGGGCATCGCCTCGACGAGAGGCGACGCAGGCGAATGCGACGCGCCCAGAACGCGCTCGCAACCCGCGATATCGGCAAGCAGTGCCAACGCATCCGGGTGGCGGGTTTCCGACGCCTTCTCAAGCAGTCGCATGACCATGCGGACCACCGCAGGCGACAGATCCGGCCGCACCCCGTCGATCGGTGTCGGCAGTCGCGCCATGTGGGAATGGACCCATTCAAGCAGGTCTTTTCCTTCAAAAGGCGAACGCCCTGTGAGCAGTTCATAGAACAGGCAGCCCAGCGCATAAAGGTCTGCTGCCGGCGCTGCCACGGCAGTCAGCCCGCCCAGCACTTCAGGTGCCGTATAGGCAAACGAAGTCTTTCCCGACAACGTTTGCAGCAACGCGCCTTGCAACCCTGCACAGCCAAAACCGCACAACGAGGCGCGCCCGGAGATGCGATCGAAGAGAACGTTATCGGGCGTGAGGTTCAGATGCACAATGCCGCCCGCATGCATGGCCTCGACGGCACGAACTATCCCGGACGCGACGACCAGAAACGCTTCCTGAGTCCACATGGCACCACACGCTTCGCGAAGCGGTTGCCCTCCCGGATCACTCATCACGAGCACGACGCCATCGTCGTGACGCACGAATGCCTGCGGAACCGCAGCCCAAGACGCGTGCAGGAACTCGCGAAGCGCATATTCACGCTCCAACTGCCTCATTGACGCTTCGCTCTCGTTCGCGGGCATTGCCACGATCAAACGTTCGCCATTGATTCCGAGCGTTCGGAAAAGTGCGGGATCTCCCGGTCTCAGGAGCGTTAGCGAAGAGGTAGAAAATGGTTTCACGGAAGCTGAATACTGCTCTTAAACACGTAGGATGACTCGACCATACCGCGCGAGAAGCACGCTCCGATATGTCTTTCTGACACTTCAACGCGCCAATAGATGGCGGTCCTCTGATGCTCGATCGGCAATCGTCAAAACCGACTGGCAATCTGTGTTACGTTCGCCAACAACCGCTCCCGCCCGTCGTCTGCCGAATTGTAGACAAATCTGTCTACAACTACTAGAACAGCGGGTTTCCTCGGTTCCTCTCCGCAAACGTCGCCCGACTACTCCGAAGGGATAGCCGCTGCGTAGTATGATGCTGGGCGACCTCGCCACGACCGGTGCGCCTCCCTAAAAGATCTCGACCGACACAGGAAACCCCTCGGGTAGACAAGTTTGTCTGCACAGAGACCATGCTAAACGACACCCCCCCACTCGACAGTCTGCCGCCGGCAAAACGAATTCTCGTCACGGCGCACGAACTGTTTTATAGCAACGGCATTCGAGCCACCGGCATCGATCGGGTCATCGCCGAGTCGGGGGTTGCGAAGAAAACGTTCTATCGCTGCTACCCGTCGAAGAATGATCTGATCGTCGCCTTTCTCGAGTACAGGCACCAGAACTGGATGACCTGGTTCGAGGGATCCCTGACGCGACATGGCAATGATCTAAGGGCCATCGTTCCCACCATGTCAGAGTGGTTCTGTAGCGAGCGATACCGAGGCTGCGCATTTATCAATGCCGTTGTGGAAATGGCCGACGCCATTCCTGAAGCCTTCAGAATTTCGCATGACCACAAGGTCGAAATGACCGCAGTGATACGGCGTCTGCTGCCGGCTTCGTCGCGCACGGCAAAAGCCGATGCACAAGCTATTGCCATCGCCATAGACGGCGCGATCATCAGTGTCCAGCTCGGCACCGAACCCAACGCTGCGCTCAGATCGCTTGGGCGGATAGTGAACGCGCTCGACACCGCCCGGAAGTAAGCTCGCGCATTCGCCCATCTGCCAACATCGTCGGGCGGCCCATCAAAGGCGCGTCTAAGGGCCATCATGACGCCTTGATCGAAAGCGTCGCCTCAAGTCCGCCACCGGCGCGATTCCGTAGCGTGAGCACGGCGTCCATCGAAAGCGCCAATTGCCGTGCAATGGCGAGTCCAAGCCCGGTGCCCCCCGTATTCCGGTTGCGTGAGCCCTCCAGGCGATAGAACGGTTCGAATACCGCGTCCAGCGACGCCTCGGGTATGCCCGGTCCGCGATCGAGAACCGATAGGGTCACCGTCTGGTCAGGCGATACCTCAACCACCAACTCTGCCGCTCCACCGAACTTCAGCGCGTTGTCGACCAGATTGCCGACAATGCGCCGTAACGCGACCGGGCGCGTCACAAGAGACGCAGGGAAGCTACCCTCTAACGAAACGTCCATTCCGGCATCGACATAATCGAAGACGATGCTCTGAAGCAACGCACCGGGGTCGATTCGGCAAGGTACCTCGCTCGCACCATGCATCGTCCTCGCGTAGGTAATCCCCTCCTTCACCATCGCTTCCATTTCCCTGAGGTCCTGACCGAGTCGGGTGCTCAGCACTTCATCGTCAATGAGATCGACGCGCAAGCGCATACGGGTAATGGGCGTTTGCAGATCGTGCGAAATCGCCGCCAGTATTTGCAGACGCTCCGTCATGTACATCTTGATCCGGTCTTGCATCGCGTTGAATGCCTTTGCCGCGAGCACAACTTCGTCGGGCCCCTCTTCAGGAAGGCGCTCGGCCTGAAGGTCCGGCCCAAGCGTATCGGCAGCGCGTGCCAGACGGCTCAAAGGACGCGTGGCCAGGCGCACCGCCAACCAGCAGCACGCGGCCAGAACCACGAGTTGCAACGCCAGCACCGCTGGCAGCCAGCGTGACAACGGGTCTCCGGGCACCGGCCGGTAGTCGATGGTCAGCGGCGTGCCGTCGCTGAGTCGCAGATGCACCTGTAGACGCTCCGGCTCTCCGGGAACCGCATTCACGCTCAGGGGATAGCGGGTGCCGATGCCCTCCGAAATCGATTGCGCGACCCGCTCCGAGAGCTCGGCATCCGGCGGCGAACCCGCGATGCCGGCGTCGAGCGAAAAAGTGTAGGTGCGCCGCGCCAGCCGAGGCAACCACTGCGCACGCTCGGCGGCAGGCAAATGGTCGAGCAGCGCGACCGAGCTTGTCACCTCCCGCTCGATGTAACCCATCATGACCTTGGTCATCGCCTGATCGCGCTCGGTGACGGTGAGCCAAAGCGTCAGCGCTTGAGTCACCGCGAGGCCGACAACCAAAATCAGGGCAAGCCGCGCAAACAGGGTGCGGGGCCAGCGTAGCAAGCACTTGAGCTTCATGAATCACCTTCAAAAACATAACCATCGCGGCCGAAGCCATGACCCGAGGCAAGCGCTTGCGGGTGCGCTGCGGCACTGAGTGAATACGCGACAGACGATGCCGACAACAGGTGGCCTGCAACGTGATGCGCAATGTCTGCTTTATATCCCGTACGGCGACGGCATTTGTGTCGCAACGTATCTGGCGCAAGTACAGACATAAAACATTGCACCGATGACGGCCTGCCGACATAAGCCAGATACCTCCGGACGCTCCAATACGGTCATACCCACCGACGGAGCACCCACCGTGCCAAACCTTCTCGAACCGCCGCTCGCTTTGCTTGCCGGCCTGCTTACCATCGCGTCGCCCTGTGTCCTGCCGGTGCTGCCAATCCTGCTCGGCACATCGGTCGACCGGCCCAGCCGCGTGCGCCCGCTGTTCATCATTGCCGGGTTCATCCTGAGTTTTGCCTCGTTTGCGATGCTGCTCGGCGCAGTCTCGAGCGCAGTCCATCTGGCCCAGGATGTGCTTCGCAACACCGCCACGGTACTGCTGGGCCTGGCTGGCCTCTCGCGTATCTGGCCGGCGCCCTTCACGTGGATCGCGCAGCGGCTCGCGCCACCGCTGCAACGCATCGGCGCCGTTGTGAACCCCGGGTTCAGCGTGAGCAACAGCAACACCGGCGGCTTCGTTCTCGGCATGTCGCTGGGCGCCGTTTGGACGCCCTGTGCAGGTCCGGTGCTCGCATCGATTCTCGTGCTCGTAGTCAAGGCACAGAACCTCCATTGGTCTGCATTGCTCATCACGCTCTACGCGATAGGAGCCTCGATTCCGATGCTTGCCATTATTTATGGCGGGCAGTACATCGCCCGTCATGTCCGCGTGGTGGCGCGCCATGCCGCCCGATTGCAGCAGGCATTCGGGGCAATCGTCGTACTGACCGCCCTCGCCATCTACTTCCAGTACGACGTACTTGCCTACGCCTGGATCTCCTCATTTCTCCCCAACCTGAAAGGGCTCTGACATGATCTCCCGACTCAAAACCGCCGCCGTCGCCCTCGCCCTTGCGGCCACTACGGCGTCAGCCTTCGCGGCGAACGCCGACACCGCCCAAAGCCGCATCACGGCGCCGGAGTTTTCCGGCATCGAAAAATGGCACAACAGCGAACCCCTGAGCCTGTCCCAGTTGCGCGGCAAAGTCGTGCTGGTGGACTTCTGGACTTACACCTGCATTAACTGCATCAACACGCTGCCCTATGTCAAAGCGTGGCATCAGAAATACAAGGATCAGGGGCTCGTCGTAGTCGGTGTGCACACACCGGAGTACCCGTTCGAGCGCAATGTCGACAATGTGAAAACCGCCATCCGGCGATTCAACATCACCTATCCGGTTGCACAAGACAATCGCTATACCACCTGGAATGCCTACAACAACCGGTACTGGCCCGCGTTCTATCTGATCGACAAGACGGGGCAGATTGTTTACAGCCACTTCGGCGAAGGCAAATACGAAGAGACCGAGGCAAAGATCAAAGCCTTGCTGGCGCAAAAAGAGTGAGCCTCGGGTCACGCTTCCAAGCACGCTTCCAAGCACGAAGCCCGTGGTACTGCTGCCGGTCGTCAGCAATGCCACGCCCGCCGAAGATGCCTCAAAACGTATGTGGCTGAGTGCGAATATCAATCACCGCCGCAGTGAAATCAGTGAGATCCAACGCGCAAAGGCGCTCCATCTCATACGAAGGTATGAGATGGGCCATCTCGCCATATGAACTGCCAATCCCGTTGTAGAAATGACGGCCAGTCACGTTGCGAATTAACTTCCTACCAACGAGTGCAGGCAACAGCACAGCGAACCTTTCAAAACCGGCGGAAAGGGTTTGCAGCTTCGCGAAACAAGAACAAGCCACACCGCAAAAATAATGATTTTCGAAAACCGCATTTCGAATACCGGCACAGAAGCAAACGTCTCTCAAGGAGAAGCATGATCATGACGAATTACTTGAACGCATCTATTTATCGGCATTTCTTTGCGGCCGTCGCATTCACGGGGGCGATGGCCGCCTTTCCGCATGCGTCGTCCGCCATCGAATTGGCAAACTCGGCGGCCCAACCCATCGTGCAAGGCCAGAGCGCGACCGATACCGCGATTCGCCCCTTCCAGTTCCATGCATCGGACGAAGCGATTGCGGACCTGCGTCGGCGTATCGCCTCGACAAAATGGCCCAGCGCGGAGTTGGTGAACGACGGCACGCAGGGTGTGCAACTCGCCACCATGCAAAAGCTCGCGCAATACTGGTCGACGGACTACGACTGGAGAAAGGTCGAGGCAAAGCTCAATGCCTTGCCCCAGTTCGTGACCAACATCGATGGCGTTGACATTCATTTCATCCACGTTCGATCGAAGCATAAGAATGCGCTGCCGATCATCGTCACCCACGGATGGCCCGGCTCCGTCATCGAACAACTGAAGATCATTGAGCCGCTAACGGATCCGACGAAATTCGGCGGCAAGGCGTCGGACGCTTTCGACGTCGTGATTCCCTCGCTGCCGGGATACGGATTCTCAGGAAAGCCCACCGAAACCGGCTGGGACCCTGCGCGCATCGCCCACGCGTGGGCCGTGTTGATGGAGCGCCTCGGCTACACGAAATACGTTGCCCAAGGTGGCGACTGGGGTGACGCAGTCACCGAGCAAATGGCCGTCCAGGCACCGCCGGGACTCATCGGCATTCACACCAATATGCCGGGGGCCGTTCCTGCCAGGATCGAGACGGCACTACAGGCCGGTGGTCCCGCGCCTGCCGGTCTCACCGCCGACGAGCAATACGCTTACGGCCAGTTGGACTTCTTCTACAAGCACGGCCTTGCCTACGCTCAGGAAATGTCGAACCGGCCGCAAACCCTTTACGGCATCGAGGACTCGCCTATCGGCCTGGCCTCATGGATGATCGACCATGACGCGCGAAGCTACGAGCTTATCGCCCGGGTCTTCGACGGCAAGCGCGAAGGCCTCACGCGAGACGATATTCTCGACAACGTCACGCTTTACTGGCTGACCAATACGGCCGTGTCTTCGGCCCGCCTTTACTGGGAGAACAAGTTTGCGTTCTTCGCGCCGAAGGGCATCAAGATTCCGGTCGCCGTCAGTGCATTCCCGGATGAGCTCTACCAGGCGCCCAAGCGCTGGGTGGACGAAGCGTTCCCGAACCTGCTGTACTACAACCGCCTGCCCAAAGGCGGGCACTTTGCCGCCTGGGAGCAACCGGACACCCTGACCAAGGAACTCCGACTGGCGTTCAAGCCGCTGCGATAACGCCCTGACAAGCGGCAGCAGCAGCGCGCAGGCGGTGGCACACTGCCCGCGCGCTGCTTGTCAGCCGCGAGCGTAACGTTCTGCACCGCGCCAGTGAGCCCGCGTCAACAATGCTGCCGGTATTGTCCGTGCTGCCGCGGCGACACTGTCGTGTGGCCTGTTCGTGGCGCTCGATGGGCAGTTGATCGATGGCGCGGGCCCCGGCTTGCCGGGATCAGCGAGACTCGCCAGACGTCAGGCTCGTCTCATCGGCATCTTGCCCAGACATGGACGCTGTCGCGCGTGTCCGGACTTAACGGCTTCGAGCGAGAATTCCGTCGGCGGAGCACAATAGGGAGCGCTTTTTTTCGCATCCCCCCGAAAGCCTGATCGTCAATACCTGTTGAAATCGTGAATAACCGATCCAGTCAAACCGCCAAGACCGCCAAATCGATCGTGTACATCGTCGACGACGATGAGTCGACCCGATTGGCACTTTGCAGCTTGTTCCGCTCACTCGGCATGGAAGCCTATGCTTTCGAGGCAACCGA
>Ga0181519_10000423_pt1 | contig 39217 bp, 29 predicted proteins | sample PEATcosm2014_Bin_26_FD_121102 | JGI IMG/M metagenome (GOLD analysis project Ga0181519, IMG submission 121102) | Peatland microbial communities from MTU Mesocosm Facility, Houghton, MI, USA - PEATcosm2014_Bin02_10_metaG | ecosystem: Environmental > Terrestrial > Soil > Wetlands > Peat | place...
AGAAGCGGGCGTAACACCGCCGCGCCGTGTTGAAGTCGTAGACGACACGATCACGGCTGACGACGCGTATCACTTGGCGTGTGGCGGCACGGCGTTGCTTTATCGCGGCGATTATCAGAATGCACGTCAATTGATGCAGGCGATGGCGCGTCGCGTCGATCGTCCGGCGCATCGCCCGCGTCGCAAGCCCTCGGCGAAGGATGCTCCGGCGAGCGTGAGTCCGGCCGAGGCTTTCCACAAGCACCGTATGGCGCAGGCTCAGCGCGCGCGCATTCTCGGTATGGTGCTCATCCCGCTCGATGCCGACTACGGCATTCCGTTGCGCCGTGCGCCGGACATTCGCGAGGCGTGCACAGAGGCTTGGGGCGCGCCGGACGACGTGGCGTCGGTAGCATCGCTGCGCGAGATTCTGGGATTGATCGGTGCGCATGAATGGCGCAAGAAAGGGGTGACGATTCCCGCGTTGGGCGCGTCGATCCACCCGTGGTACGGCGTATTTTCACCCGTGCGCGGCGAGTATTTGCAGTTGATCGATCAGGCGCCGTTGCCGTCCACGTCGCTGGCGTTCGACGTTGGTACGGGCACAGGCGTGATCGCGGCGTTGCTGGCTCGCCGTGGCGTGCAGCAGGTGATCGGGACGGATCGCGATCCCCGCGCGTTGGCGTGTGCCCGGGAGAACATCTCGCAGCTGGGTTACGACCGCTCGGTGAAGATCGTCGATGCCGACCTGTTCCCCGAAGGTAAGGCGCCGCTGATCGTGTGCAACCCGCCGTGGTTGCCGGCCAAGGCGAACGCGCCTATCGAACATGCCATTTACGACCCGGAGAGCCAGATGCTCAAAGGTTTCCTGAACGGTCTGGCGGCACACCTGAGCCCGGGCGGCGAAGGATGGCTGGTGCTGTCGGATCTGGCGGAGCATCTGGGCTTGCGCACGCGTGAGACGTTGCTGTCGTGGATTCACGGGGCGGGTCTGGTGGTTCTCGCGCGTCATGACACGCGCCCGCATCACCCGAAGGCGGGCGATGCCAACGATCCGCTGCATGCGGCACGACGTGTCGAAGTGACGTCGCTGTGGCGTCTGGGCGCTCGCCCGGCCTGATAAGAAGGCAAAGACCGGCCACACCCGGCGGCTGTGCACCGCCGCTGGGGTTATTGGAGGAACGACGGGGGGACGTCGATGGGCACGCGTCTCAGCGCAGCGTCTGAAGATAAGCTGCCGCGCCATCCCCCGCCACGCAGGCGCTCGCAAAGCATGCTGTGAGCAGATACCCGCCGGTCGGCGCTTCCCAATCCAGCATCTCCCCGGCACAGAACACCCCGGGCAATGCCTTCACCATCAACTGCGAGTCCAACGCTTCGAGCGCAACACCCCCGGCGCTGCTGATGACCTCGGCGATCGGGCGCGTGCGCAGCAGCGTTAACGGCAATCGCTTGATCCCGGCGGCAAGCGCCGCCGGATCGTTGAACGTCTCGCGCGGCAGACACTCTCGCAGCAGCGCAGCCTTCACACCGACAATGCCCAGACGACTCTGCAAATGGCTCGCCATCGAGCGCGAACCGCGGGGCCGCGCCACTTCCTCTGCCACACGCGCCGCAAGCCAATCCGGCAGCAGATCCAGATAAACCTGCGTGCTGCCGTTGGCCCGGATGGCATCCCGGATCGGGGCACACAGCGCATACACCAGACTGCCTTCGATGCCATGCGTCGAGATCACGAACTCACCCTGCCGCGTGGTGCCGTCAGGCAGCGTCATCGTCACCGACTTCACCGGGTGTCCGGCAAAACGCTCGCGCAAATGCGGCGTCCAGTCCGCCTCGAAGCCGGCATTGGCCGGTATCAGCGGGGCGACGTCCACGCCGTGATCGCGCAGCGACGGCACCCAGGCGCCATCCGATCCCAGTTGCGGCCAACTCGCGCCACCAAGCGTCAGCACCACCGCCCTCGCCCGTACCCGGCGCTCGCCATTGGGGGTTGCGAAGCGCAGGTCGTGCGGACCGGCGACCGCCTGCGTTTGTGTTTGTGTCTGCGTCTGCCAGCCCAGCCAGCGATGACGCACATGCAGCCTGACGCCTGACGCGCGCAAACGGGTCAGCCACGCGCGCAGCAGCGGCGCTGCCTTCATATCGACGGGGAACACCCGGCCGGACGTGCCGACGAACGTATCGATGCCGAGCCGATGCGCCCACGAGCGTACGTCGTCCGCGCTGAAACGGCGCAGCCAGTGGGCCACGGCGTTCGCTCGCTTGCCGTAACGGGCCACGAACGGCGCGGCAGGCTCGCTATGCGTGAGGTTCATGCCGCCCTTGCCCGCCATCAGAAACTTCCGTCCGACCGATGGCATCGCGTCGTACACATCGACGTGCCATCCCGCCGCCGAAAGCACTTCCGCCGCCATCAGACCGGCAGGACCCGCGCCGATCACGGCGACATCGATGGTGTCGGCAACCGCAGAGGTCGAATCGTCAGACGGTAAGAGAAGAGTGCTGGATGGGGGCATGCTTGGGAATGATGTCGCGCAATAACGGCTGCCGCACAACGCCCGTCATGGTCGACAGGCGTGGCGGCGAAGGCCGACATTGTCCCACATCGGTGTCGCGCGGACACTCGCGTGAGACGCGATTCTGCCTCGCGGCCAGCGTGAGTTGTCGAAACGCCGCCCACCAGCGATCGTCTCGGACGACGCCACGTAATGTGATGCGGAATGTGCCGCTTAAGGTGCCGCTTAAGGTGCCGCGTGAAGCGCTAAGCGAATGGCGCTCGCCACTTTGGCGTTACAATCGCTCCCCCGCATTTTTCTCTCGCCCTGCCGCCGGTGCGCGTTCGCGTCATCGTGCGCGGCGCGGGCGTCACCCTGGAGTCGCGCATGTCGTCATCCGATCCAGCGTCGATAGGACGCACCGCTTACGCAAGTTTCGCCGAACGCTACGCCGAGATCGCGCTCACCAAGCCCCACAACGCGCTGTACGAGCGCCCGGCCACGCGCGCGCTGCTCGTCGGTAGCGCTGGCCCCGGTGACCTCGTTGGCAAGCAGGTACTCGACGCGGGCTGTGGCCCGGGCATCAACAGCGCCTGGCTCGCCGGGCAAGGGGCGAGCGTGCACGGTATCGACGTCACCCCCGAAATGATCGCCTTGGCCCGCAAGCGCTGCGAAGGTCTGGCGGCAACGTTTGACGTGCAAGACCTCGGCGAAACCTTCGTCACGCTGGCCGACAACCGCTTCGATGCCATCGTCAGCGCGCTCGCCCTCGATTACGTGGAAGACCTCGGGCCGACATTCCGTGAATTTGCGCGGGTCGCCAAACCCGGTGCGACGCTGGTCTGGTCGATGGGCCACCCGATGCGCGACTGGCTCGACGAGCGCACCCGGCGCAACCGCACCTATTTCGAAACCACGCGTTTCGGCATGTACTGGAGCGGCTTCGGGGAGCCGAAACCCTATGTGGAATCGTACCGGCGCCCGCTGGCGGACATTCTGAATGCCGCCGCCGACGCGGGCTGGCAGATCGAACGCACGGTCGAGCCGCTGCCGTTGCCGGAGATGAAATCCGTCGACCCGCGGCTGTACGACGAGCTGTCGCAAATGCCTGCCTTCATATGCCTGCGAGCACGCCTCACCCAACCGGCGCGCTGAGCCGGCCCGCTGACGCGTTCATCGATGCCGTCATCGACGCGTCAGGACTCCTCTCGCTCGCCCCACGGAATCAGCATCGTGGCCGTGCACGTCGCCCCGACCAGCACGGCAGCCACGCCATAGCGTGACACGTCCGGCAGGTTGAACAGCAGACCGTGGATCGTGGCGAAAATGCCTCCCAGCATCACGAACGCGGCGATGGAGGCGATGAAGACGCGGGTATCGGAACACATACGTCACCTCACAACGAGTTCACGCGCGTTGCGAAGCGATTCAGGTAGGGAAATCGACGAGGCCGCCGGCTTGTCCAGCCGGGGCCGCGTGACTTTCGGATAGCTTCGGCGGCGTCCCTCGTTTCTCAGTGTAGGACGCGCCGCGCCAAACGGTTAGTGAGACTCAGGCTTTGACGCCAATGCATGCCGACGCGCGCAAACGCTCTGCCTGTCGGGATGCGCCATCAACCTTGTGCCTCTTGCCGCCTGGCTTCGCGCACCCAGCGAAAGTGCCCGCTGCGCAGCAGCACGGGGCCTGCAAGCCCCATCGTCAGATATTCACGCGTGAGCGCTTGAATATGACTGCGCCCGTGCTCGAAGGCATGCAGCAGATCGTCTGCACGGGCCGAAGAGGCACCGAAGTGGTCCTCCAGCGCTTCAGCCGACACCGCGCAATCGAACGGCCGGCCATTGACGACAACGGCGAACTCGATCGTCAGATCTTCGTAATTGAACACGGGACGGTGATCCGGAAACTCGATTTGCATGGCGACACCCCCGGTTGACGAAAGGACGCGATCGACGTGTCGGGCGACACGTTCCATCCAGCATAGTGCATCGCCGCAGAATTCGTGAATCGCGTCACTTATCGGTTCGTCACTCGCGATTGGGGAAGTTCAGAATCGCGATCGACCCGATGCATCACCTCAATAAATCGATGTAACCGATTGTTTTTTATACACATCCAGTCAATCACCGCCTGTCTTCGTGTCGACGAATGCCACGAACCCGGCGACAAACGCGGCCAGTTGCTGGCGAACGGCGTCGTCCTGGAGATTGCCGTCGGCATCAACGACCTTGTTCGCGCGAGACACCATCAGACGGCCCTGCCACCACGGCGTGGTTTGCAGCGTGCGCAGTACCGGCAGCCACGCCTCCTGACCGAGGATCGTGCCGAAGCCACCAGGCGATGCGCCGATGAGGGCCACGGGCTTGTTCAGGAACACGCGCGCACTATCGGCAGGTGGGCGTGATAGCCAATCAATGGCATTCTTGAACACCCCCGGTATGCCATTGTTGTATTCCGGCGTGGCAAGCAGCAATCCGTCCGCTTGGGCGATGGCGTCCTTCAACGCGGTCACGGCGGCTGGAATTCCCTCGCTCGCTTCGACGTCGCCGTCGTAGAGTGGAATGCCGTGCAACGTGCGCACGTCGAGCGTCACGCCCGCCGGAGCCGCCGCTTTCGCCGCGACCAGCAACGCCGTGTTGTACGAGCCCTTGCGAAGGCTGCCGGACAAACCAATGATCGTGGTCATCGAGTCGACTCCTTTCGTGATGGATAGGCAGTGAGCACGGCGCAGCGCCAATACGGCTGATATGGCCGATATGGCCAATATCGCCGACACGCCGCGCCACTCGGCCGGAAGCGCTCAAGCGTCGCGCTGGAACGGGTAAAGGCTGCCCAGGCCAAGCAGCCGCGTAAGTTCGTCAAGGGCGATACGGCATTCGTCGAGCAACGCCGGGTCGGCCAGATCGCTGACCGATAGCCGGTCACGATAATGGCGCTTCACCCAATCGGTGAGCACGGCGTAACGCGCCTCGTCGATCCACAGCCCGGCGTGGCTGGCTTCACGCTCCGCCTCGGTCAGCACCACCCGCAGCCGCAGGCATGCGGGACCACCGCCGTTGCGCATGCTTTCGCGCAGATCGAACACCCTCAGCTCACGAATCGGCCCGCCACGGGCTACTAGCGATTCGAGATAACGCCATACGGCCGGGCGCTCTCGACACTCCTGTGGCACCACCAGACGCATTCCGCCGCCCGCCTCTGCCGGGCGCACGAGCAACTGGCTGTTGAAGAGATAGCTGCCGACGGTGTCTTCGATCGAGACCTCGTCGGCGCTCACCTCGACCACCTGCAATTCGGTACCTCTGGCGGCGAGCCGCTTACGCAATGTTGCCAGCACGGCCTCCTGATCCACGAACGCCTGTGCGTGACAGAACAGCACGTTGCCATTGCCCACGGCGATCACGTCGTTGTGGAAGACGCCCGCGTCGATGGCGTCGGGGTGCTGCTGGGCAAACACCACGTCCTCATCGGCCAGTCCGTGCAAGCGGGCAATCGCCTGACTGGCCTGCAACGTCTGCCGCGCGGGAAACCGGCGCGGCGTCGGAGCGCTCGCCAGATCGTCCCGTCCATAGACGAAGAACTCGACGCCTCGCTCGCCATAAGCACCGCAAAACCGCGTGTGGTTCGCCGCGCCCTCGTCCCCCAGACACGGCCAGCCAGGCAACGCGTCGTGATGCGCGAAGCGGGTCTCATCGGGGAACGCGGCACGCAAGACCCGCGAGGTGGTTTCGTGCTCGATGGCACGATGCAACTTGCTGCAAAGATTCGCTGCCGTGAAATGCACCCGGCCGTCTGCCGTGTCTGCCGACGGACTGACCGTGGCAGCGTTGGCCGTCCACATGCTCGCGGCCGAACACGCCGTACCAAGCAATGCCGGCGCGGTGCGTGCCGCCTCGCGAATGACCGCGCGGTCGTCGCCGGAAAAGCCCAGCGTGCGCAACAAGGCGACCGAGGGGCGCTCCTGCGGCGGCAATACGCCCTGTGCGTAGCCGAGGTCGGCCAGCGCCTTCATCTTGGCCAAGCCTTGCAGTGCAGCCTCGCGGGGGTTGGAGACGCGATTGGCGTTATTCGCCGAGGCCACGTTACCAAACGACAAACCCGCGTAGTTGTGCGTGGGGCCGACCAATCCGTCGAAGTTGGCTTCGAGGGCAGAACGCGTCATGTCAAATCCTGAGAAAGCAGAAAACCATCAAATCGCGATGAAAATCAAGGCGAAGCAAAGTCCAGTCCGGGGCTGAGGCGCTCGGGCATGACCACGCGCTCACCCTCCATCGACGCCATCGGGTAAGCGCAGTAATCCGCGGCGTACCACGCGCTGGGTCGATGGTTGCCGGACTCGCCAATGCCGCCAAACGGCGCAGCACCTGCGGCCCCTGTCGTCGGCCGGTTCCAGTTGACGACACCCGCGCGGATCTCCGCGAGAAACTGCTCGTAACGCGCAGGATCATCAGAGAGCAAACCGGCCGCGAGTCCGTAACGTGTGCGATTGGCCAGCGCAATGGCCTCATCGAACGTGTTGTAGCGCAGCACCTGGAGCAGCGGCCCGAAATACTCGTCGTCGGGCAACGCGTCGCGTGCGGCAAGCGACGTCACATCGATCAGCCCCGGCGTCAGCAACGCGGTCCGGCCGTCCGGCTGTGCAAGCGGCAAGATGACACGCGCGCCCAGCGCCATCAGATCGGCTTGCGCCGCCGTCATGCGGCGCGCCGCCGGCAACGAGACCACGGCCCCCATGAACGGCTGCGGCTCGGCGTCGTAACGTCCAACGCTGATGCGCTTGGTCACGAACGTCAACCGCTCGATGAAGGCATCGCCCTGCGGCCCGTGCGGCACCAGCAAGCGCCGTGCACAGGTGCATCGTTGCCCCGCCGAGAGGAAGGCGGACTGAACCGTCACATGCACGGCCGCATCGACATCGGCGGGCGTGTCGACGATCAGCGGATTGTTGCCGCCCATCTCCAGTGCGAGGATCTTGCCCGGGCGTCCGGCGAACTGCCGATGCAGCGCGCGGCCCGTGGCAGAGCTACCGGTAAAGCACAAGCCGTCGATATCGTCGTGCGCGGCGAGCGCCGCCCCGGTATCGCGCCCGCCCTGCACCAGATTCAGCACGCCCGGCGGCAAGCCCGCGTCAATCCAGCATTGGAGGGTGCGCTCGGCCACGCCGGGGGCCAGCTCGCTCGGCTTGAAGACGACGGTGTTACCCGCGAGCAGCGCGGGCACGATATGCCCGTTGGGCAAATGACCGGGAAAGTTATACGGTCCGAAGACGGCCATCACACCATGGGCCCGATGACGCACGACATTCTGCCCGTCCGCCACGGCGTTGCGCCGCTCGCCGGTGCGTTCGTGATAGGCCTTTGCCGAATTCGCGACCTTGGCGGACATCGTCGCCACCTCGGTACGCGCCTCCCACAGCGGCTTGCCGGTTTCCCGTCCGATGGCGTCGGCGAGCGTTTCGGTTTTTGCACTCACGATGGCCGCAAAACGCTGCAACACGGCCAGACGCTCGTCGGCACTGCGTCGCGCCCAATCCCGCTGCGCGCGACGGGCGGCCTGCACGGCCGCGTCGACGTCGGACGCGTCAGCGGCATGGCCATGCCACACCGCATCGCCCGACATGGGATCGAGAGAACGGAACGCTGCCCCTTTGGCAGTGCGCCAGACACCTTCGATGTACAGATCGGTCATGAAAGGCAATCCCGGAGGCCACGCCCGATGGAACGGCGTGCGATGCGGGTCATGATGACACGGATTCGGCAGCCGGAACAATGCACTTGCGGCCAACGCCCCGGCGATGCCCCGTAAACAGGGCGTTCCCGGGCGTCGGCAACGTCATATGACGGTCATGCGAGCGACACGCATAGAATACGAATCTGAGTTTTTGGAGATCCCTCATCATGACCGACGCCAATCGTTCGGCCCTGCGCCACTGGCTAAGCGATGTCCGCGAATCACGCGGCCCTGCCCACAACGAAGGCATCGATCCCTGCGGCGTACGCTGGCAGCGGCACGCGGAAGGCGTGCTGGAACTGACGCCGGCCAACGCCACTCGCAGCAGCGATAGCGCCGACGCCCCCCATCCGACAGGCAAGTCGCACGGCGGCCGCTACGACGCCGTGCTGTCGTGCGGCATTCACGGCGACGAGACGGCCCCGATCGAGATCGTGGACGGCATTTTGCGTGACATCGCCGACGGCCGGCTGACATTGCGCGAGCGCGTGCTCGTCATTCTCGGCAACCCGGACGCCGTGCGCGCCGGCAAGCGCTATCTCGAATACGACCTGAACCGTCTGTTCCAGGGCGCGCACGCCAAGCGTGCCGAATCGCCCGCCGTGCAGCGCGCTCGCGAACTCGAAGTGATCGTGGCGCAGTTCTTCGCGGGGGGGGACGGTGTGCGCCGGGTGCGGCGGCATGTCGACATGCACACCGCCATTCGCGCCTCTCTCTTTTCCCGCTTTGCGGTCGTGCCGGGTACTCCGGGGCACCCGCCGAGCGAGAAGTGGATCGACACGCTGGCCGCTGCCGACATCGAAGCGGTCATGCGCACTGAACAGCCATCCGTCACGTTTTCGTATTACACGTGCGCGCAATTCGGCGCCGAGAGTTGCACACTCGAGCTAGGCAAGGTGGCGCCGTTCGGACAGAACCGCCTGGCAGACTTCGCCGGGATCGACGCCGCCCTGCGACGCTGGTTGTCCGGCGGCGAGATGGGCGCGCGCGACGACGGCAAGGTGTTGCGTGCACGACGCTTTCGCGTAGCCGCAGAAATCGTGCGCCGTTCGGATGCCTTCGTGCTCGACGTGCCGGCCGACACGCCGAACTTCACCCCCTACGCAGCCGGCACCGTGCTTGCACGCGACGGCGAGAACACCTACACGGTGTCGCATCCGGAGGAGCGCATCGTGTTTCCCAACCCCAATGTCGCGAACGGCCTGCGCGCCGGGGTCATGGTCGTGCCCGATGCCTGATGCGTGACGCTTAGTGGGCGGAACGTTCGATATCAGGGGCATCGGCGGCAGACCGGCGGCGCGTAGCGCGGCGTGGCTACGCAGCATTGCGAATGAACGACTTCAAACGGCTGTCCGGAGCGTGGTCGTAGCGGGCGGATGCGCGTAGCATCGCCCGCTTCATTCCGTCCCCACACGCCCGCGGCCCGGCACCTCGCTGTCGGCCGAGCCTCACTATTGACGCCATGCCCACCGGACTCCCCAGTTGTTTGCCCTGGCTTAGCCCCACTCGCGTCGCCCCCGCCTCCCCCGAACCCGAACATCGCGAATCGCCGACCCCGCTCGCCGAGGATTTTGACCGTGCGCAGCAAGCCGCTGTGCAGGCCAGCATGACGGCCGACGCGCTGCCGGGGCTGTCGGCGCATGCGCTGGCTCGCACGACCGGCGGCGCGCCGAGGGAGACGATCGCGCTCGGGCCAATACCCTTAGCTCGCCGGTCGTCTGCGCCTGCCGCCCCCTCCTCGCGGACGTCGACCGTCGACGCTCCCGTCTTCACGATCGATATGTTCTCGGGCTCGGGTGCCGATCGTGCGCAGCGCATCTTCGACATGCTCTGGCAGGAGGTGGCCACGCCGGCATTGCGAGCGCTGGGAACCCCGCCCGCATCTGACGAATGGCGCGACCAACTGGAGCAACTCAGGCAACTGTGGTCGGAGGCCCCGCACGAGCCGGGCAGTGCGGTAACGCACCCGTGGCACGACACCTTGCGCGCCCATCTGCACAGGCACGCCAGAATGCTTGCACTGCGCGGCTTCGACGTAAAAGATGTGACCAACCAGCTCGAAGTGCTCTTGCTCGAACAGCGCCCCGGATTTTCGTGGCGCTCGTTCTACATCGGCACGGTCCGCGACGCGCTGCCTTTCGCGATTGGCTCCGTCGTCGCCTCGCTGCTCGCGGAATCGACAGATCCCACGCGCTCGCAGGCATGGTTGTGGCCGCCATTGGCGGCAATGGGCGTCGTCCTGATCAACCTGCTCGGCATGGCTGGCTTCAACGCCACCCATTCGCGGCTCCAGAACCGAATCACACGCACCACCCCGGCGCCGGGGCTGGAAGGATTGAGCGCCATCCTCTCCACACCTTATCGCGCCGCCTTTGCACAGGTGCTCGGCTTTGTCTTCTGCTACGGTGTGCTGCGCAACGGTGCCCGCTATGGCATTGAACGTCTCGTGTCGGGCGCGGCACCGGGGCTCCTCGCGCGGCGATTCGGCGATACGCTGCACGCGGCGTTTGAAGTTCCGCTGGCACCGATTCCCGGCCTGATGCTGCTGCCCATGATCCACCAGTTGGGAACGACACGGCACAACACGAACCTGCAAATCCTCGCGCAACACAACCTCACCGAGTTGATCGATATCGCCCGCCATGAGCCCGCCTCCGGGGATGGGCCCGCAAATCAGGCGTTCTTTCGCGACTTCTCCGCCCTGCTGCGCTCAACCCCGCCCAGACTCATCTGGTTTTCTCTCACGGTCACGTTCTACTATCTCGCGTGGATGGGCGATTTCGCCGCGCATGCGCACGGCAGCAACAACGCCACCCGATTGGACGACGCCCCCTATGTCGGCAACGAAACACTGTCGGCGTCTGACTTGCATTCGCCGAGCCTCGCGGAGGAAGCTCGCGTTGCCGTGATACTCGACATCCTCTACGGTGTCATCGGCCTCATATTCTCGATAGGCCATACTGCCGGACAACGCGAAGACATTCGCACTGCGCACGAACGGCGCGCGCCGCAGCCCAAGATCAGCACCAGCACGGTGACCGACTCCGGGTGGTCTTCCGGAAATACATCGCCAACGCAACTCGATAGTCCGAGCAGCCCCGGCATCGATGAGGTGAACAACAACACGACGACGGACGCCCCTTTTACCTATGCGGCAACGCAACGGCCGAGCACCGCTTCGCCTCGGATCTGCGGCAGGCACGGTGCTGATGACCGGCAACCGAACGCGCGCCCGCTCGGCGCCCGGCGGCATGGCATCACAACGTTGCCGATATCGCTGCGCACGCCGACAGAACGCCAATCTTGGCGAAGCCCCCCCTCGGATGACCCGGACGACGACGTACAGCAATCTACCCCGCTGTAAGGTACCGATGCTGGCGCACTTGCCCTGCTCGCCGTGGCATGGCATCTTGCTTCTCACGCACACCCCGTGTGCGACATGTATTGCCGGACGCGTGTTGACACGCGTCTGCCCCCCTGCCTGCCGGAGCGCCCATGCTTTCCACGACCCCGAGCGAACTTGCCCGTAACCTGCTGGTCATCCTCGTTCTCAGCTTGCTGATGATCGGTACGTTATGGGTGCTGCTCCCCTTTCTGCCGGCCTTCATCTGGGCAGTGACGATCGTTGCTTCCACCTGGCCCTTGCTCGTCGGCCTGCAACGGCGTCTGTGGGGCAAACGGTGGCTTGCGACCACAGTCATGATCTTCGGCATGCTGGTGATCGTTGTCGCCCCGCTGTCCGCCGCCATCGGCACGTTGGTCGGACACGCTTCCGATATCAGCGAGCAAGTCCACTCCATCGGACAACGCGGCCTGCCGATGCCGCCCGACTGGCTCGCCCGCATCCCGGTCGTCGGCCAGCGCGCCAGCGACGAGTGGCAGGCACTGGCGGTCGCCGGTCCCGGCGGGCTCGTCGCCAGAGTTCAGCCCTATGCCGTCAGGGCCGCTTCCTGGGGATTCTCCAAGCTGGGATCGGTCGGTCTGCTCGTGGTCCACCTCGGGCTCACGCTAATCATCTCCGGCATTCTCTTCATGCAGGGCGAGCGCGCCGCGCGCGCGCTCATCCGCGTGGCGAGACGTCTGGGGGGCGATCGCGGTGAGGAGTCGGTACGGCTTGCGGGCATGTCGATTCGTGCGGTGGCGCTTGGGATCGTGGTCACGGCCGTGTCGCAGTCGCTGCTCGGCGGTCTGGGGCTGTGGCTGACAGGGGTGCCGCTGTCCGGCTTCCTGACGGCGCTGATGCTGGTGCTGTGTATCGCCCAGATCGGCCCGTTCCCCGTGCTGCTATCGAGCGTTGCCTGGCTCTACTGGCAGGGCAGCCCGACGCTCGCGACGCTGCTGTTGGTGCTCTCGGTATTCATCGGCATGCTGGACAACGTGATGCGCCCGATACTCATTCGCCGGGGTGCCGATTTGCCGATGACGCTGATTCTCGCGGGTGTGCTTGGCGGGATGCTTACGCTCGGGATCGTTGGCCTGTTCGTCGGGCCCGTGATTCTTGCCGTGACCTACACCTTGCTGAACGCCTGGATCAACGACGGGCTCAATCGTGCGCCGTTGGCGCCCGGCGTCGCGCCGCCGGCCTCTGCGGCGTCCACTGCCTCTGCGTCCGATGTGTCATCGCCTGTGGATACAACCGTGAAAGTGGCGGAAGCACCTGGAGAGAAACGCTCCTGATCGCAGCGGCGGGTGATCTGAACCTGTGACGCAAACCGGACACATTTTTCGGACGGCTTCACCTGTCGCCCCCCGCCGCAACATGGCTAAATATCTCCCGTATTCACACGAATCCGGGAGATATCAAATGCCGCACACCCCATCCTCAACCCCTGCCCCGGCCCTTGCCTGCGCGCGGCGTTCGCTGCGCGTACCTCGCCGCGCTCGTCTGGGCGATCCGCCCCTGCTGCGCCGGGTCGGGAACGAACTCGCCTACACGCCAACGCGTTGCCGCGTGACTGCGAGCCTGATCGTCAGCCGTACCGATCCCTGGTGGCAGCGTCTGTCGCCGGCACGTCCGACTGAGCCTTGCCGGCACGAAACACCACCGGCCCCACAAACGACAAACGCGCCGGCCGGCGAACCGGCACGACGCGTTGCGCGCACGTGAGTCGGCATGCCCGGTGTACACCCCGGGCGCCATGCCAACCGAACCTGACTGAACCTATCGAGCCTTCGCGGGCAGAATCTTGCCCGAGACTTCGCCGAAGCCTACGCGGTAGCCGTCCCCCTGGCACCAGCCCGCCATCACGACAGTGTCGCCGTCTTCGATGAACGTGCGTTTCGCGCCGCTGGACAGCGTAATCGGGTGCTTGCCGTTCCACGTGAGTTCGAGCAGGCTGCCGAACGAATCCGGCGTCGGGCCGCTGATCGTGCCCGAGCCCATCAGGTCGCCAACGCGCACGTTGCAGCCCGAGACGGTGTGGTGAGCGAGCTGTTGCGCCATGCTCCAGTACATATGGCGGAAGTTGGTGCGGCAGATGGACGTCGCCTGGGCGTCACCCTCGGCTTGCAGGAGAACTTCCAGCTCGATGTCGAACGCGTGCTTGCCCTGCTGCTGCAAGTACGACAGCGGCTGTGGGTCTTGCGCCGGACCGGCAACGCGGAACGGCTCGAGCGCTTCCATCGTCACCACCCACGGCGAGATGGACGTGCCGAACGTCTTCGCGTTGAACGGGCCGAGCGGCACGTATTCCCACTGCTGGAGATCGCGCGCCGACCAGTCGTTGAGCACCACCATGCCGAAGATCGCGGCTTCTGCGTCTTCCACGCTCAGCGACTCGCCCAGCGACGTCTCACGGCCCACGATGAAGCCGGTTTCGAGTTCGAAGTCGAGCTTGCGGCAGCCGTCGAAAATCGGACGCGGCTGGTCGGGCAGCTTGATCTGTCCGTTAGGGCGATGCAGCGGCGTGCCGCTCACAACCACCGAGCTTGCGCGGCCGTTGTAACCGATGGGGATCTCCAGCCAATTCGGCAGGAGCGCGTTGGCCGGATCACGGAACATCGTGCCGACGTTGGTCGCGTGCTCTCTGGACGAATAGAAGTCGGTGTAGCCCGGCACTTGCACCGGCAAGTGCAGCGTGGCCTGTGCGAGAGGCACGAGCGCTTGTGCGCGCAGCGTGGCGTTATCGCGCAATGCGGCGTCGCCGTCTGCGGCGAGCAGCGATGTCAGTCGAGCGCGCGTGGCACGCCAGGCAGCACTGCCGAGCGACACGAAAGCGTTGATGGACGGCTGAGCGAAAACGGCCGTGTCGGCGGCCTTGAGCACGCCGGCGGCTTCGAGGGCCGCCAGGTCGAGCACCTGATCGCCGATGGCCACGCCAACGCGCGGCGTCGGCTGCGACGCGGTGCTGAACACGCCATACGGCAAGTTTTGCAGCGGGAAATCCGTCACGCCAGTGTTGGCGGACGCGACCCAGCTTTGCGGGAGTGCAGACATGTGGAGTTCCTTCATCGGGGTAATGCGTCGGCCGGCCCTGCGCGTAAGGTGCGCGGGGCCGGCCGTCTCAGGGATAGGGAGCGTCGTGGTGCGAGGCCGCTTACTTCTGGTTCGGATTGAAATGCTTCTTCAGCCCTTGCCAGCAGGTGTAGTAGTTGTCCTGCAACTGCTTGGTTTGCAGCGCGAAGCGCGTCGGGTGAATGACCGCCGGCGTCTCGAACATGAAGGCCATCGTCGCATCGACCTTGTGCGGCTTGCTCGTGTCGGCCGCAGAGGCCTTCTCGAACGTCTCCGCATCGGGGCCGTGACCGGACATGCAGTTGTGCAGACTCGCGCCGCCGGGCACGAAGCCTTCGGCCTTGGCGTCGTACACCCCCTGGATAAGCCCCATGAACTCACTGGCGACGTTGCGGTGGAACCAGGGCGGACGGAACGAGTTCTCCATCGCCAGCCAGCGCGGCGGGAAGATCACGAAGTCGATGTCGTCCACGCCCGGCGCATTACTTTGCGATTGCAGCACGAGGAAAATCGACGGATCCGGGTGGTCGAAGCTGATCGAGCCGATCGTGTTGAAGCGGCGCAGATCGTACTTGTAAGGCGCGTAGTTGCCATGCCAGGCCACAACGTCGAGCGGCGAGTGACCGATATCGGCACGCCACAGCGCACCGGCGAACTTCGCCACCAGTTCGAAATCGCCTTCGACGTCCTCATAGGCCGCAACAGGCGTGAGGAAGTCGCGCGGATTCGCAAGGCCGTTCGAACCGATCGGGCCCAGGTCCGGCAGACGGAACAACGCGCCGTAGTTCTCGCACACGTAGCCGCGTGCACGGGCGTCGAGCAACGTCACGCGAAAACGCACACCACGCGGCAGCACCACGATTTCATACGGCTCGACGTCGAGCACGCCGAATTCCGTCGCGATGCGCAAACGCCCTTCCTGCGGCACGATCAGCAGTTCACCGTCGGCGTTGTAGAAGAAGCGGCCCTCCATCGACTTGTTGGCCGCATACAGGTGAATGCCGCAACCGTGTGCGGCGTCCGGGCTGCCATTGCCCGCCATCGTTACCATGCCGTCGACGAAATCGGTCGGCGCATCCGGCATCGGCAGCGGATCCCAGCGCATCTGGTTGGGCGGCGTCGGCACCTCATCGAAACGGCTCAGCCAGCGCGATTGCTCGATGGCGGTGAAAGGCTTGTGCACGGCGGCGGGACGAATGCGATACACCCATGAGCGACGGTTATGACCGCGCGGTGCCGTGAACGCCGTCCCCGAGAGTTGTTCCGCATAGAGGCCGTACGGCGCACGTTGCGGCGAGTTCTGCCCGATGGGCAGTGCGCCGGGCAATGCCTCAGTCGCGAACTCGTTGGCAAAACCGGACAGATAGCCCAGTTCCCCCTGAATCTGGTCTGCTTGGTGCATGAATGACCTCGTCTCCTGATTTCGAATGGAAACATTGTCCGACAAGCGACCACATTTTGCGATATAAATAGACGAATCCACTATATTCACAATGCAAATAATAGCACCGCCTCATGATTTCCTTACGTGACGTCGATTTGAACCTGCTGGTCGTCTTTCATGCGGTGCTCACGCATCGGAGCATTTCTCAGGCGGCGCGGGAGCTGGGGCTGTCCCAACCTGCCGTGAGTAACGGGCTGGCGCGCTTGCGGCAGACGTTCGAAGATGAACTCTTCACGCGAACCGGCACGGGGATGCAACCCACGCCCTTTGCCGAGGCACTTGCCGAGCCGGTCTCGGCGGCACTCTCCGGTATATCGCGGGCCATCAATCATCGGGAGGCGTTCGATCCGACGCGCAGTCAGCGGGAATTCACGTTGGCAATGACGGATGTCGGCGAGGTGTACTTCATGCCCGCGCTCGTCGATCTGTGTACGCGGCTCGCGCCGGGTGTTCGCATCAGTACGGTGCGCACAACGTTGCCCGACCTGAAGGAGGCCATGGCGGCCGGACGCATCGATCTTGCCGTGGGCGCCTTCGACGATCTGACCGGGCCATTCTTCCAGCGCCGGTTGTTCAGTCAGCAATACGTGAGCATGTTTCGCATCGGACACGCGCTCGACACCCCGGGTGCGGGACTGGCGGAGTTCCAGGCGGCGCGCCATCTGTTCGTCGCCACGGGCGACAACCCTTATGCGCGCGTCAATCAACTCCTGTCGCAGGCAGGCTTTGGCGCCGACGCCAATTTCTGGGTACCCCACTTCATCGCCGTACCGTATGTCGTGAGTGCCAACGACCTGGTGGTGACCGTGCCACAGAAGTTTGCCGAACGTGCTGCCGCGCCGTTCGGCCTGCGGTTCGTCAAGCCGCCGCTGCGCCTTCCCGCGCTACAAACGAACGTGTTCTGGCACCGCCGCTACCATCAGGACGCCGGCAATCAGTGGCTACGCCAACTGATTTCAGAACACTTCGTCGAGTAAGCGGCGTGCCAAAGCGGCACAACCCCTGACGCGATATCGTCAGGCATCGCTGGCAATGGCATGCCCTTGGGCGCGCAGCCAGTCGTTCCACGCCGCGTCGAGGGCTTCGAATGCGGCCTCCATCTGCCCCGCAGACGCCTGAGGCGCCAGATGCTCCACCTGTGCCGCGAGCGATGCCAGCGAACTCAGGCCGAACGCCATGAAGCCGCCGCGCAAGCGATGGGCGGAGTGACGCAACGTTTCACGCGACAGGTCGGCGAGCGCCGCCCGGCAATTCGCGATGTCCTGATCTGCAATCTGCACGAACGTATCGAGCATTTCGGGCAGCGGCAAACGCCAGTCCTTCGTTGGCGCCGCGTCGGGCGAAGTCTTGGCCGAGCTTTCGATCAGGCGCGAGGACGCGGGCAGCGGCGCAATATCGACGCAAAGCGACGGATAACGAGCGCGAACCCGTTCGATGACGCGCAACAGCGAATGCGCATCGACCGGCTTGTACACGACGGCGTCGTACGGCGAGTTCGCCTCTCGGTCGTGACGCAACGTGACATCGGCCGTCGCCACCACCACCGGGACATGGGGTGCGCGCGCCTTGATCTCGGTCGCCAACGCGTGCCCGGAGAGATGCGGCATGTTGGCGTCGGTGATCACCAGCATATGCGATTCCGCGTCGAATGCATCCAGCGCCTCACGCGGATCGTGGTAGCAATCGACCATCGCGCCCAGCCCTTCCAACTGCCGCGATAGCAGCATGCCGCTGATCGGATGATCGTCGGCAACGAGCACGTACCAGCCGGCCAGCGGCTTGACACGCGTGCGCGCGCTCGTCGTGCCCGGCAGGTCGGTATCCGCGTTCGCAGAGGGCGCCGCAGTACCGAGCGCTTCCCAAAGCTCGGCTTGCTGGAACACCGCAATATCGCGCGGCCATGCGGGGGCGCTGCCAGCCAGACGATCGACGGGGGTCGAGCGCAGCAGATAGACCTCTGCCCCGGCCATGCCGCGCACCGGCCACTCGTCGGCAAACATGAGCAGGCCCGCATCCTGCACGCGACCGCTGCCGGAGGACCAAGCCACGGCATCGTCGTATCTGACTGGCTCGTAGCCTGCGCGGCGAATCAACGCGTCGAGATACCAATGACGTCGAACGAGTGCGCTGACATAGGCGAACGTCTCCCCTGTTGCGGGCGCCGACGCGATCTCGCTATCCGGCGCCCACGGCAGATGGAGCGTGAAGCGCATCGTCGTGCCCTTGCCCTCCTGACTCTCGACCTGCAACACACCGCCAAGCATGCCGACGAACTGATGCGAGATCGCCAGCCCCAGCCCGGTGCCATGCTGCATGCCCGTCTCGTTGGTGCTCTTGCCGAACGGCCGGAACAAGTCGGCCAGATCGGCTGCGGGAATCCCGACACCGCTATCGCTGACCGTAAAGGCCACGTCGCAGCCCTGCATGTCGGCATGCGTGACCATCGCACTGAACGCGACATGGCCTTTCTCGGTGAACTTGATGGCATTGCCGACGAGGTTCGTCACGACTTGCCCCAGTCGCAAGGCGTCGGTATGCACCGCGCGTGCGAGTTGCGGATCGATCATCCAGTCGAGCGTGAGCCCCTGCAATCGCGCACGTCCCGTGAACGACAATCCAACCGCTTCGAGTTCCTTGACCAGCGAACAGTCGCGGGAATTCAGTTCGAAGCGACCGACCTGAATGCGCGAGTAGTCAAGCAGATCGTTAATGAGATCGAGGAGATTGCGCGTGGAGCTTTCCATCACATCGACGTAATAGCGATGATCGTCGCCGAGGTTCTGCGCACTCAACAGTTCGATCGACGCCAGCGTGCCATACAGCGGCGTACGCATTTCGTGGCTTACCGTTGTCAGGAAGACGTCTTTGGCCCGATTGGCGCTCTCGGCGGCAAGACGCGCCTTGCGTTGCTCGAGTTCGAAGCGGCGCTGCTCCGTGACGTCGGACAGCGTGCCGATCAGCACCGGCTGTTCACGAAAGACCGTATCGACAAAGCTCACGGCATAGTGACGCTCGCCTGCATCATCGAGTGCGCTGAGCAATCGGCGCACCGGACGCGCAACCACACCGCTATGCAGTTGCCGGTACATGCGCGTCAACTCGCCGTCACCCAGATGCCGGAGCAAATCGACCGTGCCGGCGTATGCCGGATTGCTCATGACCACGGCGGGCTCGAACGGATCGATGATCGCCATGCCCACGGGGGCCGTCTCGATCAGCGTTTGCGTAAAGGCATCGCGCTCGAGGAGTGCCGTGGTACGTCGACGTGCGGGCTCGATCATCCGCTCACGCATGTAGCGCATCCCCGCGTAGATCCCGATCGAATAGAGGCACAGCAGCAACGTGGCACCGATCAACAGCGTAGCGCTTTGCCGCAGCAAGCCCAGCGGGCGGACCGCATAGCGCACGAACCACGGCGACGACGCAAGATGGCGCTCGAAGACCACGCGCTGACCGTCGTGGCGCAAAATCATTTGCGCATCGCCGAACATCGGCAATGTGACGAGCGTGTGCAGTTGTCCCAGCGGTGAGAGGGGCGTCCCGGCGCTTGCCACGACGAATCCGTCGGGCGATACCAGTTGAAGTGCTTCACCCGTGTGCTCCAGCACTCGCAGGCGCGGCGGGATAATCCGGTCGGGCGCCATGCTGGTGCCGACGTAGAGCATCAGATGCCCCTCGAGATCGCGGATCGGCACGAAGCTCGAGACGACCGTCTCGTGCGTGAGGGGATTTTCGTAGTTGTAGGTCCAGAAAGGACCGTCCTTGCCTGCGCTCACCCGCGACGTGTAGCGCTCGACCTTATTGATCTCCGAGAGCAACAAGTGGGCGTCTTTCGCGAGATCGGCAGCGCTGACACGCTGCATGTCGAACGCCGTCCGACGGGCCGCAAAGGCGCCATCCGCAGAGATGATGAAGGTTTCGTCCTGAGCGCCAAGCGCGCTCCAGAAATTGGCGTCGAGATTCATCAGCCGAAGCGTGAGTCGCGCCAAAACCTCAGCCCGCTCAGGCGGGATATCCGCCAGTTTGACGATCTGGAACTCGTCGTCCCACCCGGCGCCGACCACGTGCTTCGCGGTGCCCACAGGCATCGCGACGAGCGGCTTCAGAATTCGATCGGTGAGCGATTGCGTGACGCCACCGGGGCGAACGGAACTCGCCAGCGCGGCTTGCGCCATGGCACTGGCCTGCTCGTTGAAGATTTCGACATCGCGGACCTCATGCCCGACGGTTGCAAAAAAGGTCGCCGTCTTCTGAGCGCCTTGCCAGACCACGCCGAACAAACCGTAGGAAACCGCCGCCGCCCAGACAGACAAACCGAAAAGGAGTGCCAGCAGGCCACCAATGCGAAGCAGGCGGCCCGCAATCGCGATGTCACGCGTCATCGTTCCGTCGGGCATAGACTCCAACTTCAGGGATCGGGACAAACTCAGGCAGCGCTCGGCGCTTCGACTTCGCACTCGCTCGAGAACTGAACCGGACTCGATACGTGAAGCTTGAACAGTTCCATGTCCGTACGGCAGCCGAGCTTGCTCATCGCCATACGCTTCTGATTGTTGATTGTCTTGGAGGAACGGTTGAGGGCGTCAGCAATCTGCGTCACGTTCAGGCCGTCCAGATACATGCGCAGCACTTCCATTTCCTTGGGAGACAGCGGACGGCGCGCGGTCGGCTTGCGGCGCATCTGCTCTTCGAGAATTTGCTCGGCTCGCCCGCCGCGATAGCTCATGCCACGTCGGCAGCGCTCCACGCACACCGTGATTTCGCGCAGGTCGTCGGACTTGGTCATCACGCCAAGCACGCCGCAACTGTCGAGCGCGTGGATGATGGCCGGCTGTTCGATCGACGTGAACACGATGATCTTGACGTCCGGATACTTGCGGCGCACACGGTTGATCATGACCAGACCGTCACCAAAGGTGCCACCGGGCATGCAGTAATCAGTGATCAGCACGTCGACCGAATTGGTCTCCAGTGCCTTGAAGAGTTCCGTCGAGTTGGTGACGGGGGGCAGCACGTGAAAACCCGGATCCGGGGAGAGCATTTCACGCAGCGTGGAGGCGATGATCGGGTGATCATCCGCGATAAGAATCTTTACCATCATTTTGCAGAATCCTTTTAAAAGAAGTCAGCCGTGGGCGCGCGCGATCCTTCGCCGTGTCTACGCGTCATGGCTTCCCAAAAGAGGAATGTGCGTCGAGTCGACACACGCGTTGGTCACCCAAAAGTGACCCCGTTTGTTACCGTGCGACCTTTGCAGGACTCACTGTCCGGCACATCGCTGTCGTCGCCAAATACAATCCAGCGCCAATCCACCGGCATCGATCCATCAGGATCCATCGTTATCCGGCGACCTCGGCCGCTTTCGCGCTATCGACGGTCGTCCATGCCGAGCACGTCTTGTGGCCCGTGAGTCGGGATGTGCCCGCGCCGATGACCGGCTTGACGCAGTACCGGATGCGCACACCGCGCAACCCCGCCGAGGGCATCATTTCGCGGGCTCGTCCGACAACACGAATGCGTGTCGGTCCAGACGCCGCTTCCCAAAGATGCACGCTGTCGGTTTCAGGCCAGTCCGCCATCCATCGATACGTTCCCCTCACCACACTACCCACCTGCGGCGTGCCACTCATCGCGACCGCGGCAGCCACCGGCCGCATGCGGGCCTCGACTTCACGCGGCGGCGTCACCGCTTGAGCCGCTTCCGACACCGACGCGCCAGCACTTTCCAATGCCAGCGTCGGCCCCGACACGCCGGCCGTCGACGCCTTGTACTCGCCACATCCCGCAAGCAAGGCGATCGCAATGGCACCGCTCAGGTTCCCCAGGGTGACGATGGCTCGTCGGCCAGTGACTTGCCTGGCGATCAGGCAGCGGGATAAATAAGACGAGAGAGAGTCAACGCGTGTCGTGTTCATCAATGCAACGCCAATCGCCTCGCCGCGTGACACATCGACGTTACGCGTCGTTTTGCGACCAGCAGAAATATAGGATAAATCTACAAAATCCAGCCGCTTTGGAGTTACTTATAGGAAATATCCTAGACCAAATTAGGCGGATTACCAGATGGAACTTGCACGGCACACGCAAGATGCGGCGGTTTCATGCGGAAACAACCCGAATCACGTACGACTCACGCAAATGCCACGTTCAAATGGACAATGGGATGATGAAAAGATTCATTCGATGCATCACGCGCATGTCAACCACCGTGAGGACACGGCGAGGTGGGTAAATTCACGCGACGCAGAAGGTCACTCGGATGACGTGGTGATTCGTGAGAATGGCGCATGTACCGCGAGACGGCATGTGCGCCATGACAAATCGTCAGGCAACGAAGGCTTTTACGAACATGCCGAGCGCGACGGCAGCCATCAGCATTGAGAAGAGTTGCTGAAGCTTCGAGGCGGCGAGGCGCGGCGCGAGTGCGCGGCCGAGCAACATGCCCGCAACGGCACCCGCCACGAACATCCAGCCCTGCGCGCCCGGGTGCATGCCGTGCCACCACGCGTTGGCAACAGTGCCTGCGGAAATCAGCGCGATAACGAAAAGCGACGTCGCCACGACGCCATGCACCGTGATGTCGGTGAAGCGCCGCAACGCGGGGACGATCACGAACCCACCGCCCACGCCGAGCAGGCCCGAAGCGAAACCCGACACCGCACCGATGGTGCCGAGCGTGCCGGCGACACGCCGCGTCCAGTGCAACCGTCCCGTTGCCGGATCCAGACGACACGGCGGCAATGCCGGGCAGTTGGCCAATGCCTCGTTGCCGGTAGCCTTAACGGTGCCGCTGCGCGACGCCCGGTACATGCGCGTAGCCACGATGAGCATGGCGACGGCAAAAAGGCCGACGAGCCAGTGCTCCGGCAACCGGTGCGCCATCCAGGTACCGAGCGGCGCCACGCCAACCCCGATGCCGGCCATCAGCATCGCGGCGCGGTAACGCACGAGGCCGGCGCGCAAGCCCTGCACGCTGCCCACCGCCGCGCTCGCGCCCACGGCGAGCAAAGCGACGGGCCCCGCCTGCGGCACGCCCCAGCCGAGCCCGAAGACGAGCGCTGGAACCGCAAAGATCCCGCCGCCCGCGCCCGTAAGTCCCAGCACGAGACCGACCGCAGCGCCCAGCAAGGCAGCCATCGGAGAGACACTCGAGAGATCGGGGAGCATGGGGTGGAAATCCGGCAAAACGTGATTTGTCGGCCAAATCACTATTAGTCATATGCTTATGACGCAGGATTATATAGAAATTACGAACGGCAGAGAACCCCCGACCGGCGGGGCCGCGGGGCGAAAAGACATCGATCGGGAACGCGAATGGACGCAGCAACGCCGGCCGTGTAGCGCACACGCTGCCGGGCAAAGCGGGCGACACCGGGATAGTGTCGCCGCGCCTTAAAATATCAGGAAATGCCGGGAGTTAGCGAGTTTTAGGCGGAATATCGTTCCGAATTGCCAGGGCATCCTCGGCATCGAGTTCAGCAAGAATATCGCCCGTATGTGCACCTGGCGCAGGCGGATCCCCATGCGTGACCGGGCTTCGCCCGTTGAGCCGAACGGGGGAGACGATTGTGTGGGTCGTCTGCCCGCCGGGGAGCACCATCGGGCGGACCCACCCCATATGGGCCACCTGCGGATCGGCCAGCACACGGGAATAGGTACTGATGGCCGTGCACGGCACGCCCACCGCAGCCAGACGCGCAAGCCAGACACCACGGTCCTCGAGCACGAAGACCGCTTCGAGCACGTCTCGCAGTGCGGCCTGGTGTCGTGCCCGCTCCAGAGCATTGCCGAAGCGCGAGTCGTCGAGCAGATCGACGCGATGCACCAACGCGCAAATGGATTGCCAATGCGCCTGCCCGTCCAGATCCATGCCGAAATAGCCGTCTTTGGCCCGGAACGTCGGCCACGGCGCCACAGGGCCGCCAAAGCGCTCTGCATCATCATCTCTCGCGAGCGGCGATGCTTTGCCGTGCTCCGCGACCTCGGCCAGACCTTGCCGGTAAAGTCCGGTCCCCTCGGCGGATTCCGTCCGGTCCGAAGCGCTCTCTGGCGCCGTACCCCTTGCCATGCCCGCTGCCGGCACCAGTCCAGCGCGGTGCGCGGCTTGCGCCCCTTCGTCCCCTGCGCGCAACGCGGCAATGGCGAGCGTCGCACCGAGCATTGGCACGTCGATATGCACACCGCGCCCGTGCTGCCGGGCGGCGACCAGCGCAGCCGATGCGGAAAACGCCGCGTAGAGTCCAGCGGCCAGATCGGCCACCGGCAAGTCGCGCGGCGGCTCCAGCCCGCTCGGCGCAGTGCCGAGCATGCCTCGCAGGGCTTCGAGCGCCGGCACACCGGGCTGTGCCGCCGAGCGAGGGCCGTCCTGACCGAAGGCAGAGATCGATACGTAGACCAGATGCGGCTGCACGCCCGCCAGTGCGTCGTAACCGAGGCCCGCGCGCGCGAGCGCGCCTGACGGCAGACATTCGATGACGACGTCTGCCCCTCGCACCAACGTATGGGCGAGGCTACGGCCTTCGAGCGTGAGCAAATCGAGTGCGACGGAGCGCTTGTTGCGCCGCAAGCCCAGTTGCGCCGGTTCCCCGGGCATACTGTGTCGATCGTTGGTGATGTCGTCGACAGGTTCGTCGACCAAGATGACGTCCGCGCCCATGTCGGCGAGCAGCAAGCCGCAGTAGGCACCCGCCGCGCCCCGACAGAATTCGATGACGCGGATCCCCGAGAGTGGTGCGTTCAATATCTGACCCCTTTTTGCCTGGCATTTGTTGTAATTCTTGAACCCTGGGCAACCGTCTGGTGCGGTGTTGACGCATTCTAGAGCAATAGCTCCACGCCGGTCACTGCTGAAAATTGGGGGTCGGTGCGCCCGTTGCCACGGGGCAACATGACCTGCCGCCGTCACTGTCAGGACATGCGTCTGACATAGAAATCGCCTCGATTCCAGAGCCGCGCAACGCCGTCGCACGCACGTTGCGCCGCCCTGTGCGTCATAGCCAGCCGGCCTTGCGGAATTTGAGGAAGAGCACCAGATCGATGATCAACATCACGACAATACACACCGGGTAGCCGTATTGGAATTTCAGCTCGGGGATATCGGCGAAGTTCATGCCGTAGATCCCGGCGATCATCGTTGGCACAGCGAAGAGTGCGGCAAACGACCCCAGGCGCTTGGTTGTCTCGTTCTCCGCAAGCGAGATCATTCCCAGATTGACCGACAGCGCGGTCGTGACCATTTCGCGCAGCATATCGATGTTCTTCGTAATGCGCTGGAGGTGGTCGAAGACGTCGCGGAAATACTCCTGCATGCCGCCGCACAGCTTGGGCGCCATCGCGCCGAACAGCTTGCTGACGGCCTCCATCAGCGGCACGCAGGCGTGTTGCAGCGTGATGAGCCGGCGCTTGAGCTGATACAGGTCTTCGATGATCGCCCGCCCCTTCGCGGGTTCGTTCGGCGTGAAGATCTGTTCTTCGATCGCTTCGAGTTGCGCTTCGAGATCGTCGAGCACGGGGAAGTAGCTATCGACGATGGCGTCCATGAGCGCATAGAGCACGAAGATCGAACCCTGACGCAGCAAAAGCGGCTCCTTCTCAGCGCGTGCGCGCACGGCGCCGAGCCCCTGCGTGGCGTTCGAGCGCACAGAAAGCACGTAGTTGTGCCCGGCGAAGATCGCCACCTCGCCAATCGAAAAATCGCCTTCGGTGTCTTTGTTCAACACATGCAGCACCGCGAAGAGCGAGTCGCCGTACTGCTCGATTTTCGGACGCTGATGACCATGTTGCGCGTCTTCGACGGCCAGGTCGTGCAGACCGAACTCGTGCTGCATCATCGCGAGCTCTCCCGGACCGGGGTCCCTGAGCGCCACCCAGACGAAGCAATGCGGGCGCTCCAGATAGTCCGAGATTTCATCGGGATGCAGATCGGCAATCTTGCGGCCATCCTCATAGGCCACACAATTCACTAGCATTCGTCTTCCTGTTCGAGGCGACCGCCCTGCCCCGACGCGAGCACCGGGCACCCGGGCGCGCCGGCCTCGACCGTCACCCCTTGCGTGTGCCCTGCGCCTGCGCCCTGTGTTGCAGCGGCAGCCGGATATGAAGAATGCCCGCCTCCATTTCCTTGTCTTCGACAAATCCGAGATGACGAGCGAGTGTCAGCATACGCGTATTTGCCGTGAGTACATAGCCGATGAGTTCCCCGGTGCCCCGTTTGCGGCTGTAGTCGATGATGTGCTCCATGAGCGCGCGCCCCAGACCCCGCCCCTGCGCCGCCGGGCTGACCGTGACCGCAAACTCGGCCACCGTGTTGTCGGGATCGGCCAGCGCCTGCACGACACCCAGCAAACGCGTATTGCCCGCTTCGTCCTTCTCTGTAGCGACGAACGTCATCGTGCGGTCGTAGTCGATCTGCGTGACGCGGGCCATCTGCGAATGCGACAGTTCCTTGATGAGGCCGAAGTAACGGAACTGGACGTCTTGCGGCGTGAGGGTGTGGAAGAACGCGTTGTAGGCAGGCTCGTCCTCCGGGCGGATCGGGCGCACGCGCACCGGCTTGCCGCCGGCGTCGATCGTGCTCTCCAGTTCCTGCGGATACGGACGAATCGCCAGACGTCCGTGCCCCGGCTGCGCAGGCGCGCGCGCCACGATACGGGCGTCGAGCGCGAGCACGCCGTGCGCGTCGGCGAACAACGGGTTGATGTCGAGCTCGGCAATCTCGGGGACATCGCACACGAGCTGCGAGAGTTTGACGAGCGTGAGGTAGATCGCCTCGTGATCGGCGGCAGGCCGGTTGCGATAGCCCGCGAGCAGCTTCGACACGCGTGCGCGCGCCACCATGTCACGCGCGAGGTTAAGGTTCAGGGGCGGCAGGCCGATGGTGCGATCGGCGATTACTTCGACGGCCGTGCCACCTTGCCCGAACAACAGCACCGGCCCGAACACGTTGTCCGTCGCAACGCCGACGATCAACTCGAACGCTTCTGCCCCGTTGGCCATGCGTTGCACCGAGTAGCCGGTCACGCGCGCATCCGGCTTCGCGGCCAGCGCGCGCTTGCGAATCTGGCATGCCGCCTCGCGGGCCTGCTCCGCCGTCTCGATATTGAGCACGACACCGCCAACGTCCGACTTGTGTGTGATGTCCGGCGAAATCAGTTTGACGGCAACGGGGAAGCCGATGCCTTGCGCCAACTCGCCCGCCTGCTCCGGTGTTTCAGCAACGAGCGTCTCGACGACCGGAATGCCGTACGCTGCGAGCACGCCTTTCGCCTCAGGCTCGGAGAGCAACGAACGGCCCTCGCCCATGGCACTGCCGATGATGGCCCGCACACGCGCCACGTCAGGCGCAAACCCCGGCGGAATCGACGGCGGCGTTTCCATCAGCAGCGACTGATTGCGACGGTAGTTGACCGCTTCGAGAAACGCCCGCGCAGCATTCTCCGGCGTGTCGTACGTCGGCAATCCGGCTTCGCGGCAGATACGACGCGCGCGCTCCGCCGTCTCGCCGCCGAGCCAGCAAGTGAAGACATTCTTCGACGGTCTGGGCAGCGCGGCGAGCGCGTTCGCCACGTCCAGGCTCGGCATGACCGCTGTGGGCGCCTGAATGAACAGCACCGCCGCCGTCTCGGGGTCTTCGCACAGCGCCGCCAGGGTGGCCGTGTAGCGCGCAATATCCGCATCGCCGCCAATGTCCACCGGGTTCACGCGGCCGAGCGTCTTCGGCAACGCGGCGTCGAGGGCTTCGCGTGTCTTGTCGCTCAGATGGGCGAGCTTGCCGCCATCGAGCACGAGGGCGTCGGTGGCCATCACCCCGGCACCGCCGCCGTTGGTCATGATCGAGAGCTTGTCCCCGGAGAACGGACGCAGCCGTGCGAGCGTCTCGACAGCCGCGAACAGTTCGTCGGTCGTATCCACGCGCAACATGCCCGCACGACGGATCGCCGCGTCGTAGACATCGTCCGAACCCGCCAGCGCCCCCGTATGCGAGGCCGCGGCCTGTGCCCCTTCCGGCACACGCCCCGACTTGATCACGACCACCGGCTTGTTGCGAGACGCGGAGCGGGCGGCAGACATGAACTTGCGCGCGTCGCGAATCGATTCCATGTACATCAGAATGGCGTCCGTACCGGGATCGCTCGCCAGATAGTCGAGCATGTCGCCGAAATCCACGTCCGCACTATCGCCCAGCGAGACGAAGTGCGAGAAGCCGATGTCGCGGGCATCGGCCCAGTCGAGCACGGCCGTGGTGAGCGCGCCAGATTGCGACACGAAGGCGAGCTTGCCCGGACGTGCCCCCATGTGCGCGAAGCTCGCGTTCAATCCGATCCCAGGACTCAGGAGTCCGATGCAATTCGGCCCGAGTATGCGCAACACATGCGGCTTCGCCTGCTTGAGCATGCGCTCTTGCAACGTCACACCCTGGCGATCGCGCTCGCGCGCAAGCCCCGAGGTAAGCACCACCACGGCGCGCGTGCCGCGCTCGCCGAGTTCGCGAACGAGATCCGGCACGGTCGCCGGCGGCGTGCAGATCACCGCCAGATCGGGGGCCTGCGGCAGGTCTGCCACGGTGCGATAGCACCGGAGATTCGCGAGCGTCGAATACTTCGGATTGACCGGATAGATCTCCCCCTTGAAGCCGCCGTCGACGACGTTTTGCAACACGGTCGTGCCTACGCGCCGCTCGCGATTGGACGCGCCGATGACTGCGACCGATTTCGGCTGGAACATCTGGCTCAGATTACGGGTGGTCATGGCGACTCCGCAGGGATCGAGAGGAAGACATGCAAACGCGCGCACCGGACATGGCCGGCGCGCGCGTTCATCATCAGCAGGTGAGCGGTGGAACTAGCGGCAAGGCGAGCGGCCCCCCGGACGGGCGCCCGGCGACATCGCGATCATTTGCCTCGCAAGTGGGCTTCGACTTTCCACAGGTGGTCGTCAACGCCACGCGAGATTTCCGTGAAGACGTCCGACGTGGTGGCGTCGCCGATCTTGGCCGAGGCGTCGATCAGGTCACGAACGATTTCACCATAGGCGGCGAGCGCTTCGGCGAGTGCGCCTGCGTGGTCCAGACCGCGCTCGAACTCGTTCTTGTAAGGCAGCAGTTCGGTCTTTTCCGACACGGTCTGCACGCGGCCGTCGGCCACACCGCCCAGCGCCACAAGACGTTCCGCACAGAGATCGGCCCATTCGATGGCCGCGTTGTAGACCTCGTCGAACAACAGATGCAGCTCGATGAAGCCCGGGCCATGCACGTTCCAGTGCGCCTGCTTGGCCTGACGCTGAACGTCGATGCCGTTGATGAGGCCGCGATTGAGCAGGTTGACCGATTCGATGCGAATCTTTTCATCGAGGGTGTTACGCGTGTGATTCAGAGCCATTTGACACTCCTGACGTCTGGCAGCGCGCGAGCTGCCGGGGGAAGCCGTCGGCAGCGAGCGTGATACGCCGCCCGCGCGGACGAAGGGAAACGTGCAACTGGGCACTGCGGCAACACTACGACCGCAGATGTCCCGAGGGTGCCGGCGATGCGCCGTGCGTGGCACCCCGCAACTTGAAACCGGCCATCACGAGCAATACGCCCCAGATGATGGCCCACGACCCGATGGCCCAGATGAGCGCGAGCGCACCTGCCCCCGGTTGCCACATGATGAAGATGGCAAAGAGGATGCTGAAGACACCGGAGAGAATGATCCACAGTTCGCCCTTGACCTCGCGACGCAACGCGATGCCGGCGGCCACCTGCAAAACGCCGGTGACAAAACTCCAGGCCACGATATAGATGAGCAACGCAACGGCAGTGAGCGCCGGGTTGAGATAAGTCAGGACACCGATGACAATGCCCGCAATGCCTTGCAGCAGCGGCAGCCACCAGTCGGCGTGCTCCTTGCGTGCACTCCATGCACCACCGAGCGAGAAGACCCCGTCGACGAAGGAAAACGCACCGAAACACAGCACCAGCACGGCGATCGTCACGCCGGGTAACGCAAACGCCGCGATGCCGAAAATGACCGCCAGCGCGCCGCGCAACACAAGCAACCACCAGTATTTCGACAGAAGTCTGAGCATGGCATCCCTCTCGTGAAATATCCGCAGGTAGCGAACACGCGCAAGGACCGTCCTATCACACGTGTGGCGTGAATGGCGCCCGTTGCGCGTCAAGAGGTCATTCTAGAGACTGCATTGTCGCCAGATCAAGTGAAATATCTGCGACGGCTGGTGCAATCGGCACGCGCTTTGATTGACATCATGCCTCTGCGCATTTCGTGTTTCGCGTCCCGTTCTCATGCCAATCTGTGACGCCCGCCCTGCCAGCGCTGCGGCAATCCGCGGCATTCTCGAGGCGACGTTCGACATTGCGCGCCCTCATTCCCGCCGCCGTGCGCACTGCGTCACGGCAAAACATGCGCTTTGCGCGTATGTGCGCGATACCTGACGTGCGGCATCCCGCCCTATCGATAGGATGATTCCGAAAGTCCATCGCCCCGGCGGATTTCAGGTGAATGCCTTCATAAACTACGTAAAAAGCGTCTTCAAATGACGCGCGCACCGCCGTCTTTTACGTAGTCCCCGCGTCGTACTACCGAAACTTCAAATAGGACTCCAAAGGAGAATGACAATGAATCGCTCGCTGCTGTGTCTGGCTTTTTCCGGAATCGTCTATGGCCTCGGCCAGAGCGCACCGGCACACGCCGCCGTCTATACGAATGGATCGGCGACGGCGCAAATGCAGGTGCAACTGACCATCCTGCCCGGCTGCACGATTGCCGCCACGCCCATGACGTTCAGTGCGGTACAGGGATCGGCGACCGGCCCGGTGCACAGCACGTCGACGCTGGCCGTGATCTGCACCGCGTCGACGGGCTACAACATCGGCCTGAATGCCGGCACGGTGGCCAATTCGACGGAGACGAATCGCCTGCTCGCCGGCGCCATCACCGGCAATACCACCACGATTCCGTTCGGTCTCTTTCAGGACTCCGGTTACGGAACGCCATGGGGCAATACACAGGGCACGAATACGCTGAACGACTCGGGCACGGGGGTGCTGAAGACCTACACCGTCTACGGACAGGCCACGCTTTCGGAAACGATGCCTACGCCGGACATCTATACGTCGATGGTCACGGCGACCGTGTACTTCTGAGACGCGAGACCGATCATGAGCGCTTCGAGACCTGTCGTGCGCCGTCCTACGGCCTACGCCTGCGGTGGCGCGTTTGTCGCCCTGCTGACACTTTGCGTGACCGACGGTAACGGTGCGACGCTGCAAGTCTCGCCGGTCATCGTCAATATCCTGCCCAGGCAGCCTGCCACCACGCTCACACTGGGCAACTCCGGCGACCTGCCGATTCACGGCCAGTTGCGGCTGTATGCGTGGACGCAGCGCAATGGCGAGAACGTGCTCACGCCGACCGAGGCGCTTATCGCCAGCCCGCCGATCGTGCGCATCGAGCCCGGCGAGCGGCAGATCGTCCGGCTCGTGCATGTGGGACGCAAGCCCACGCAAAAGGAGCAGAGCTACCGGCTGCTGGTCGACGAACTCCCGTCCGCCGAAGCCTCTCCTGGCGAGGGCGTTTCGATCCGTCTGCGCTATTCGTTACCGGTCTTCGTACAGGCGAGCAACGCACAGGCGCCGTCATTGCATTTCGATATGCGCATGGCGCAGGGCGAACTGGAGGTGCGCAACGATGGCGAGCGGCATGCACAAGTGGGCGCAACGCGAGTGGTCGACGCCGCCGGGCGAAGCGTCGAATTGACGCGCGGATTGCTCGGCTATGTCCTCGCCGGGCAAACGCGCCGATTCGCCGTGCGCTGGCCTGCGGGCGCCCCGCCCATCGCTCCGTTCACCGTGGAGTCGCGCATTGACGCAGTACCGATGCGCTTTGCCGCTGGCGCAGCGTCGGATGGCGAGCGCTAGCCGTGTCCGCGTACGCCACGCCCCCGCCGTCGCCGCCACCGGCTGCGCCCGACCCGCGGCCCTGCCGAGGTGGACGGGCGCCGCGTCGGGTGCCGTGGCCACGGTGGTCGCCACCTCGATGACACTCAGCATTCCCGCCCGGGGCAATACGAACGACGCCCAGGCGACATCGCGGACAGTGGCGACGGTGGCGACGAGCGATCCCTCCGTCCCTGCGGCAGGCGTGCGCGGGGTGACGCTTTTCGACGACGCCACGCTCGCGGCCTCTGCCTCGGTCACACCGCCTCGCACCGGTGGCCTCTTCAGGCCGGACGGGCTCGACGCACGCTACATGCTCGAAGTGATCGTGAACGGCGAGTCGACCGGCCAGCTGGCGTCGGTTGTCCGTCGTCAGGGACGATGGTTCATGCGCGCGGGCGATCTGCGCTCGTTCGGATTGACCTCGGACCGCCTGCCGACGGCCGACGCCACCGAAGTCGCACTCGATGCGCTCGACGGCATCGACGCGACGTACGACGCCGCGCAACAGACGCTTGCGTTGCAGGTCGGCGACGCCTGGCTCGCCCCGTATCAGCTCGGCAATCCGCGCCCCGTGATCGTGAGCGCGACGTCCGACACCGGCTTGCTCATCAACTACGACGGGTATGTTCAGCGCGACCGGTTCACGCGCGCGTCCGTCTGGAGCGAAGTCCGTGGCTTCTGGTCAGGGGGCAGCGTGCGCCAGACGGGGCTCGTCGAGCATTCTCCATGGCGACGCGGCTATCTGCGCTACGACACCTGGTGGCAGCACGACGATCCCGAGCGCCTCACGAGCTGGACCGCGGGCGATCTCATCACCGGCTCCCTCTCCTGGACACGCTCTGTGCGCATCGCCGGCCTGCAATGGCGACGCAACTTCAGCCTGCGCCCGGATCTGGTCACGTTCCCGATACCTGCGCTGCGCGGCAGCGCCGTCGTACCGTCGTCGGTCGATCTGTACCTCGACGGCGTACGACGCATGGGCGGGCGCGTTCCGCCAGGGCCGTTCGTGATTCAGGAAGCGCCGGGGCTGACCGGCGACTTGCAGGCAAGCGTTGTGACACGCGACGCCCTCGGGCGCGAGCAAATCACCACCGTCCCGCTCTACATCGACCCTCGGCTGCTCGCCAGCGGCCTGTCGAGTTTTTCCATAGAAGCGGGCCTGCCCCGCGACGATTACGGGATGCGTTCCTTTTCCTATCGTCGTCAGCCTGTCGCATCGATTGCCGCGCGCTATGGCTTGACCGACACCGTGACGTTGGAAGCGCAGGCACAGGCCGGACGACGGCTCGCTCTGGGCGGCGCGGGCGCCCTGATGGCGCTGGGCCACGCCGGTGTTCTCAGTGCGTCGGCAGCGCTGTCGGGCGGGCGCGGCATCGGCAGCCAGTGGAGCGTCGGCTACCAATACCTGTCGCGACGCATCAGTATCGATGCGCAAATCATTCGCACGGCAGGACGTTATCGGGATATCGCGTCGCTCGACGGCGCGCCCGCCCCCCGCGCCAGCGATCGCGTGAGCGTCTCCGTGCCGTTCGCCGGCGGCAGCACGGCCTCGCTCGCCTGGTTCGCGCAGCGCGCGCCACGCCAGCCAGCCACCCGCGTGCTATCCGCGAGCCTGTCACTGCCTGCGGGCTCGCGCGGCATGCTCTCCGTCGGCGGGTTTCGTGACTTCGCGCGGCGCCGCTCCCATGGCGTGTTCGCAATGCTCAGCGTCTTGCTGGGCGGCGGTGCGCTGGGAAGCACGTCTTTCAATCAGCAGGACGGGCAGACGCAGGCGTGGGCGAGCGCCAGCCGAACGCCGGACTATGGGGGCGGCTGGGGTTGGCAAGTCCTCGGCGGACGCGCCTTTTCGCAACGCACCGTGCAGGGCGAATTGCAGTACCTCGGACGCCACGGCCAGGTCTCGGCCCTCGCGCAACAGGTGGGGCGCCAGACAGGGGCCTCGCTCGGCATGACCGGCGCACTGGTCGTCATGGACAACAGCGTGCATGCCACACGGCGCACTTACGATGCCTTCGCACTCGTGAGCGCCGATGGTCAGGCCGACATGCCGGTGCTGCGCGAGTCGGTGCCCATCGGTCACACGGATTCGCGCGGCTACTTCCTCGTGCCGGATCTGAACGGTTTTGAAGCCACCCGGATCGACATCGATCCCACGCATCTGCCGGCCGATCTGGAAGTCGCCACGACCGAGCAACGCATCGCGCCACAGGCGGGCAGCGGCGTACTCGTGCGCTTTGCCGTGCGGCGCTACCGCGCGGCACTCGTAACGCTCGTGGACGCGGCAGGCCAGCCGTTGCGCCCGGGCACGTCGGTGCGGCATTTACAAAGCGGTGTTGTGACGGTGGTCGGCTACGACGGCGAAGTCTTTATCGATGCGCTCGGGCCGCGCAATACCCTCGAGTCGCGTGACGGCCGGCAGCGGTGCCGGGTCTCGTTCGACTGGACGACCCCACCCGAGGGCCGGATCGCCCGCCTGGGGCCGCTGGAGTGCGTTGCCTTCGGCACGATTGCCGGTGAGCGCCCCGGCCCCAGCGCACCGGCCGAACCCCCGTCACCGGCGCCCTCAGCGCAGGAGGACCAATCATGACTTACGCGACACGGACATTACGGCGATGGCAGTACCACGCAGCGGCGGCCGGACTGGCGCTTCTGAGTGCCTGTGCGCAGGCCCAGACCTGCTCCGTCGGCACCCCGGCGCTCGCGTTCGCCGCGTTCAGCCCGATCTCCGGCGCCGCACTGACCACGACCGGCACGATCCCCATCTCATGCACATGGCCGTTGCTCGGCGGCAATCCGAACGTCAAACTTTGTCTCGCGCTCAACGCGAGCCAGCCGCTCACGCTCACCAACGCGGGTAACGCTATCAATTTCGGACTCTTCACAGACCCGGCGTTCTCCAACGCCTGGGGTACGGCGGCGAGCAGCGTCATCGCCCTGACGATGACTCGCCCTGTCCTCGGCGGCACGCTGACGCAGAACGTCAGCATCTACGGAAAAATCGCGGCGGCGCAAACGACCGTGCCGACCTCCGGCAGCAGCAACACCGTCTATACGCGAACATTCACCTCGGGGGACATGAGTCTGCAATACGCGTCCTACGCCGCGCTGGCCCCCGCCCCCGCCTGTGGCAGCGCCATGACGGCGGTGCCGGGTACGCCATTCAGTGCGAACGTCACGGTCATCAACAACTGCACCATCGCCGCCGCCAACATCACGTTCGCCACACAATCGGCGCTCACTAGCCCCGTCAACAGCACGGGGCAGCTCATGATCCAATGCACGGCGAACGACGCCTACGCCGTTAGCCTGTCCGGCGGGCTGCTGGGCACCGTTACGTCACGCAACATGAGCGGTCTGACGGGCGCTAGCGTGAGCTACCAGCTATATCTGGACAGCGGTTACGCCACGATCTGGGGGGATGGCACCTCGGGCACTTCGCAGTTGGCCGGCATCGGCACGGGGATCGTGCAGTTCATCCCGATCTACGCGCGTGTGCCGTCGCAGTCGACACCGGCACCCGGCGTCTACACGGACACGGTGACGGCGACCATTCAGTTCTGACGATGCGCTAACGGTCGGTCGGCGGGGACGTTATATCGCCTCAGCGCGCGGCGGCTTGAGCGGCAACACCTGAATGCGATCGCCCTGCTTGACGCCCAGCGCCTGCGCCGCCAGCGGGCTGAGGGTGAACGCGCGCCGCTCCGGACGTCCCGTGACCAGCGTGGCACGAAAGCCGTCCAGTGCGAGACGGGCGACGAGATACGGCTCGGCATTCGTCGCCGCGGGCGCCTCGCCCCCCTCCTCGCCCGGATGCGATGCGATGTTCACGCTGAGGTAGCGGCTGTCGCGCGCAGCGCGCAAGTCCTCGACACGGGCTTCGAGCACGGGACCGCTGTCGAAAATGTCGACGTGCGCGCCCGAGCGCATGCCCTCCTGTTCCAGCAAACGCCGGGCCGGGAGCGTGTCGCGATGCGTCACGCCAATGGCGGCCTGCGCCTGAGGCGAGAGAAAGTCGACGTAGATCGGGTACTTCGGCATCAGCTCAGCCACGAACGACTTCTTGCCGATGGAGGTGAGGTAATCCGCCTGATCGAAATCGATCTTGAAGAAATGCTGGCCCAGCGACTGCCAGAACGGGCTCTGCCCCTCGTCGTCGAAATAACCGCGCAACTCGGCACACACGTGCGGGCCGAAGCGCTCGGGAAACTGCGCCATGAAGAGGAAACGCGCCTTCGAGAGCAACGCCCCGTTGCCGGACCCGCGCCATGACGGATCGAGCAGCAATGAACAGAGTTCGCTGTAGCCCGTGAGGTCATTCGAGAGCGAGAGCGTCAGCATTCGCGACCAGACGTTCAGTTCGCGGCTCGCATGCACGATCGTGTCCTTGCGATACGTATAGAACGGTTGCTCAAGCCCGACCGCCGCTTCCAGTCCGCACACGCCGGCGATTTCGCCGGACTGGACGTCCTCCATCACGAACAGATAGCCCTGCTCACCCGTGGGGGCATGCCCTTGCACCGTGGCGGCAACGCGCGCCAGACGCGCTTCGAGCGCCGCCTGATCGGGCTTGAACGATGTCATACCCGGCCCAGCCAGGGCGGCCAGCTTCAGCAACGCGGGGAGATCGCCGGGACGCGCCAGCCGGACCACACGCAGTGACGTCGTCGCGCCATCGCGCGGCATGTCGGCCGAGCGCATCACGGACGTTGCATCAGCAGAAGCCGTCGGGGCCGCAGGGGCCATCGCAGCCGTCACGTGAGGGTGAGTCGCCATTTTCGATTGACGGGTCATGGGCACATCCGGCGAAGTGGGTGAAACAAGGGCCGGAGCGACGTCATCCGTCGGTCCGGCCCGAAGTTCTGCGCGCCATGCTTCAGCAACGCGGCGTGAAGGGGATAAAGCGATGCCGTCAGGCGGCCTTCGCCGTCGCGGCAACCGTCGCCACGGCCTTTTCCAGCGATGCGAGACCGGCGTCGATGTCGGCGAACGGAATGTTCAACGCCGGCGCGAACCGCACCACATCACCCCCGGCCACCAGCAGCATCAGACCATGCTTCTCGGACTCGACCACGATGTCCTTGGCACGGCCCGCAAAGGCCGGCTTGAGCACGGCGCCGATCAACAGCCCCATGCCGCGCACCTGCGCGAACACGCCGTGACGTGCGTTAATGCCCTCGATGCCCTTGACGAAATGATCGTGACGCGCCTTCACGCCGTTGAGCACCTCGGCCGTGTTGATCAGTTCGAGCACGCGACCGGCAATCGCCGTAGCGAGCGGGTTGCCGCCGTACGTGCAGCCATGCGTGCCCGGCGAGAAGCTGGCCGCGATCTTGTTCGTGGTGAGAATGCCGCCAATCGGATAACCATTGCCCAGCGCCTTGGCGGTGGTCAGGATGTCCGGCGTCACGCCATATTGCTCGTACGCGTACAGCGTGCCGGTGCGGCCAACGCCCGTCTGCACTTCGTCGAAAATCAGCAAGGCGCCGTGCTTGTCGCACAGGGCGCGCAGGCCCTTGAGGAATGACGGATCGGCCGGCAGCACACCGCCTTCACCTTGCACCGGCTCGACGATGACGGCCGCCGTGGCGTCTGAAATCGTCGCCTCGACCGTCTTCAGGTCGTTGTACGGCAGATGCATGATGCCAGCGGGAATCGGACCGAAGCCTTCGGTGTACTTCGCCTGACCGCCCACGCTGACGGTGAAGAGCGAACGGCCATGGAACGAGTTGTAGAACGAAATGATCTCGCTCTTTTCCTTGCCGCCGCGCTCGGCGGCGTGGTCGTAGGCGTAGCGGCGCGCCAGCTTGAGGGCGGCTTCATTGGCTTCGAGGCCCGAATTGCAGAAGAACGCCTTGTCGGCAAACGTCGCCTCGGTGAGCGCCTTGGCCAGCCGCAGCACCGGCTCATTGGTGTAACCGTTACCGATGTGCCAGACCTTGCGCGCTTGCGCTTCGATGACCTTCACCAGTTCCGGATTGGCATGGCCGAGCGCGTTGACCGCGATCCCGCCGGTGAAATCGACGTACTCGCGACCTTGCTGATCCCACATGCGCGAGCCTTCGCCACGCACGGGCACCATCTGGGCAGGAGCGTAATTGGGCACCATCACGTCGTCGAACGTCTGGCGGGTCACAGCGATTGGCTGGCTCATGACTACCTCGTGAAATCGGGGTGCAATCTTCGATTGCGGGGCAGGCCCGGACAAAGGTCACTGCCCTGTGAAAAAACCTGGCTCCGGGGGCTCAGGACACCTGCAACGCGCCGCTTGCAAGGTGAAAAACGGCACTCGGCGCGCGTACCCCCGCATTGTAATCAGATGCGACGCGCGGATATACCTCTGCGCGCGTCGCAATCGTGAGAATTACAGGACTTTGCGCAAGAATTCGCGCGTACGCTCGTGCTTCGGGGCCGAGAAGATCTGGTCCGGCTTGCCCTCTTCCATAATCACGCCCTGATCGATGAAGAGCACACGGTCGGAGACTTCGCGTGCAAACCCCATCTCGTGGGTCACGACCACCATCGTCATGCCTTCATCGGCGAGCGACTTCATGACTTCGAGCACTTCCCCCACGAGTTCCGGGTCGAGCGCCGAGGTCGGCTCGTCGAAGAGCATGACCTTGGGCTGCATGGCGAGTGCACGCGCGATGGCCACGCGCTGTTGCTGACCACCGGAGAGCTGGTTCGGGAAGGCGTCGATCTTATCGATCAGGCCGACCTTGCGCAGCAGTTGCTCCGCGATGGTCACGGCTTCGCCACGCTTGATGCCGTTGACCTGCATCGGCGCGAGAATCAGGTTCTCGAGCACCGACATGTGGGGGAACAGGTTGAAGCGCTGAAACACCATGCCCACGCTGGCGCGCATGGCATTCATGTCAGTCTTCGGATCTTCCACATGGAAGCCGTTCACGAGCACTTCGCCGCCGCTCACGTCTTCCAGACCGTTCAGGCAGCGCAGGAACGTACTCTTGCCCGAGCCCGACGGCCCGATCACGCAAACGACTTCGCTTTCTTCGATGCGGCACGTAATGCCGCGCAGCACGTGCGCCTCGCCGTACTGCTTTTGCAGGTTATTGACGACGATCACCTTTGCCGTACCTCGTTTCCAGATGTTGAACAAATGCCGACAGCACCAGCGTGATCGCCCAATAGATGAGCGAAATCGTCAGATACGGCTCCCA